>OKWE01000864.1_pt1 | contig 18846 bp, 20 predicted proteins | sample 1607051 | NCBI WGS metagenome assembly OKWE01 (sample SAMN04414079, study PRJEB24778) | human gut metagenome | material: faecal | host: Homo sapiens | reverse complement strand
CGGTGAAGTTTATCGCCTGACTACGGCTTTGTATAATTCCGGTGTTAAAGGTTCTACAGTTGAAGAACAGGCTAATGTTTGTCTCGCTCTTTTAATGGGTTACAGTGCCTCATTCGTAGATCACGGTGAAAAACAAAAACATATTCAAGAGGTCTTAGATCGCTGTTGGGATATTCTTGATGCTCTTCCTGCTTCGTTGCTGAAACTTCGTTTGCTCACTGCCTGCTATGGCGAGGTATTTGATGAGCCTTTGGCGGATGAAGGCCGTACTATCATTGCTTCCTGGGATTCTACATTACTTACTGCTGAACAGCAAGAAACTATTGAAGAGTTTCAGAATGTGGTGGATAATCCTTATCCATGGGAGTATATTGACTAATAACAAACCCAAAGAAATATGTGTATAGATATGCTATATAGTTATACTAATTTTTTTGTGTACATGTAATAGTTGTAAAGGTAGGTGGTAGCGGTGCATTACGATTTATTGTGATTAAGTATAGAAAATGAAAATTTTAGTTACTGGTTCTGCAGGTTTTATAGGCTCTTATGTTTGTAGACGCCTGCTTTCTCGTGGAGATGAGGTAGTAGGGCTTGATAATATCAACAACTACTATGATGTCAATTTGAAGTATGGACGTTTGGGGACTTTAGGCATTAATAAAAATACAGTTGATTGGTATAAATTTGTCCAAAGTAGTACATATAAGCATTTTCGGTTTGTCCGTATGAATTTGGAAGACAGACAGGCTATGCAAATGCTTTTTGCCAATGAGTATTTTGATAAGGTTGTGAACCTTGCAGCTCAAGCAGGAGTACGCTATTCCATAGAAAACCCGTATGCTTATGTAGAAAGTAATATAGATGGTTTCTTGAATGTGCTGGAAGGTTGTCGGCATTATCAGGTGAAACATTTGATTTATGCCAGTTCCAGTAGTGTTTATGGTTTGAATGGGAAGGTTCCTTTTTCGGAAAAAGACAGTATAGCGCATCCTGTGAGTCTTTATGCAGCGACAAAGAAATCAAATGAATTAATGGCTCATACTTACAGCCATTTATATGGTATTCCTTCTACCGGTTTGCGCTTCTTTACGGTTTATGGACCTTGGGGACGTCCGGATATGTCACCTTTCCTTTTTGCAGATGCCATGTTACACGGGAGGCCAATAAAGGTTTTCAATAATGGAGATATGTTGCGTGATTTTACTTATATTGATGATATTGTTGAAGGAATCCTTCGGGTGATAGACCATATTCCTGCTTCTAATCAGGATTGGAGCGCTCAAACCCCTGATCCGAGTTCTTCCACTGCTCCTTATAAAATATATAATATAGGTAATTCTCATCCAGTGAAACTTATGGACTTTATTCAGGCAATTGAAGGAGCTATTGGACATCCTGCAGAGAAAATATATCTTCCGATGCAACCGGGAGATGTTTATCAGACAAATGCAGATACTTCGGCTTTGCAGAATGAGTTGGGATTTAAGCCTGACAAACCTATTAAAGAGGGAGTTCAGGAAACGATAGACTGGTATCGTTCTTTTTATCAATTGTAATCAAAAGTAAACTAAGATAATATGAAAATAGCAATCGTTGGTACCGGCTATGTCGGTTTGGTGACAGGTACCTGTTTTTCGGAGATGGGGATTGACGTGACTTGTGTGGATGTGCAGGACAGTAAGATAGAAAAACTGAAGAAAGGTATTATTCCCATTTATGAGCCGGGCTTGGAAGATATGGTTCATCGTAACTATACTGCGGGTCGTCTGAAATTTACAACGGACTTGAAAGAGTGTCTGGATGATGTAGAGGTTGTGTTTAGTGCCGTTGGTACTCCTCCTGATGAGGATGGCAGTGCTGATTTGAAATATGTGTTGGAGGTAGCGCGTACCATTGGCTGTAATATGAATAAGTATGTGCTGGTTGTGACTAAGAGTACAGTTCCTGTGGGGACTGCACAAAAGGTAAAGTCTGCCATTCAGGAAGAACTTGACAAGCGTAATGTAAAGATAGAGTTTGATGTGGCTTCCAATCCCGAGTTTTTGAAAGAAGGTGATGCGGTAGATGATTTTATGAAGCCCGACCGTGTGGTAGTAGGTGTGGAGTCAGAAAAGGCTAAGGCTATAATGGAACGTCTTTATAAGCCTTTCATGATGAATAACTATCGGTTGATATTTACTGATATTCCTAGTGCCGAGATGATAAAATATGCGGCAAATTCTATGTTGGCTACACGAATTAGCTTTATGAATGATATCGCTAACCTCTGTGAACTGGTTGGTGCTGATGTAAATATGGTTCGCAAAGGTATTGGTGCGGATAGTCGTATTGGCAGTAAATTTTTGTATCCCGGTTGTGGATATGGTGGTTCTTGTTTTCCGAAAGATGTAAAGGCATTGATAAAGACTGCGGAAAAGAATGGTTATCCGATGCGTGTGTTGAAGGCCGTAGAAGAGGTGAATGAGTCACAAAAGAGCATTCTTTTTGAGAAATTGTTGAAACATTATAATGGAGACTTGAAAGGTAAGCAAATCGCTTTATGGGGTTTGGCTTTCAAGCCTGAAACGGATGATATGAGGGAGGCTCCGGCATTGGTTTTGATTGATAAGTTGATAGAGGCTGGTGCAAGCGTGAAGGTTTATGATCCGGTTGCGATGGATGAATGTAGACGTAGAGTAGGGGATAAGGTTGTTTATGCTACGGATATGTATGATGCGGTGTTGGATGCGGATGCGTTGTTGCTGGTGACGGAGTGGAAAGAATTCAGAATGCCGAGTTGGGGAGTGTTGAAGAAGACGATGAGGCAGGCAGTGGTGATTGATGGAAGAAACATTTATGAGAAGTCTGAATTGCAAGAGTTAGGGATAGCTTATTCTTGTATCGGTAGATGATAAGTTATGAAAACGATTAAATTAGGCTATGAAGGTAAGGAAGTTACCTTATTGTAACAGGCTTTGAAGTCATCCGGTTATTCGGTGTCTGAAGGCAGAGCTTTCACCCCAGAGACAGCGGATGCCGTTGCCAAGTTTCAACAGTCACATAGTCTGGATGTCGATGGTATTGTCAACTATCGCACTTGGGAAACGTTGCTGCTTGCCGGTCATAAGTCTGTGGAACGGCTGGTAGACGGGGACTTTGAACTTGTAGCCCGTTTGCTGGATTGTGAACCGGATGTTCTGAAGGCTGTCCGGCAAGTTGAAACCGGTGGCAGGGCTGGCTTTTTCGCTCCGGATAAGCCTGCCATTCTTTTTGAGGGACACATCTTTTGGAGTTAGTTGAAGAAGAGAGGTATCAATCCAGCAGAATATGTGGCAGGCAATGAGAACATTCTTTATCCCAAGTGGGAGAAAGGGCATTACAAAGGAGGTATGGGTGAGTATGACCGTCTGGAACAGGCACGCAAGATCGCTCAAAACGGCTACGACAAGAAATTAGTGGGAACTTATATGGGTAAAAAAATCTAATATATAATTGGTTTGAATTGAGTTTGAGGAGAAGCGGATGTTTACCCGTAAAATCAACTATAAGGCAGCATGTCTGAAAAATAGAGAATTATAAATATCTTTTTTGAATCAATCCGATTTTTGATAAAATCTATAGAGAAATCGCCTAAAAGCGGATTCTATTTTTGTGGGAACTATGTCAAAAATGGTGGTTAACTTTACGTATGAAAAGAGCATTGATTACAGGAATTACGGGACAAGATGGCTCGTATTTAGCAGAATTTCTTCTTGAGAAAGGTTATGAAGTACATGGCATTATTCGCCGTTCCTCAGTAGATTATCGTGAGCGAATTGCTCATCTTGAGGGAGTTCCCAATTTCCATTTGCATTATGCCGATTTAGGTGACTCCATGTCGATGGTACAGGCGGTGAAAAAGGTTAGTCCTGATGAAATATATAATCTTGCAGCACAGAGTCATGTGCAGGTGAGTTTCGATTCGCCTGAATTTACAGCAGATGTAGATGCTGTGGGGGTATTGCGGGTACTTGAGGCAGTACGCCAGTGTGGGCTTGAAAAGACTTGTCGCATCTACCAGGCCTCCACTTCCGAACTATATGGTAAAGTGGAGGAAGTGCCTCAGAATGAGAAGACACCTTTTCATCCATATTCACCATACGCCGTAGCCAAACTTTATGGATTCTGGATTATTAAGGAATATCGTGAGGCTTACAGCATGTTTTGCTGTTCAGGTATTCTCTTCAATCATGAATCAGAACGCCGTGGCGAAACCTTTGTAACTCGTAAAATTACTCTTGCTGCCGCACGCATTGCCCAAGGCAAACAAAATTGCCTGTATCTTGGTAATTTAGATTCTCTTCGTGATTGGGGATATGCCAAGGATTATGTAGAGTGCATGTGGCTTATTTTACAGAATGATAAACCGGAGGATTTTGTGATTGCTACCGGGGTACAGCATTCGGTACGGGAGTTTTGTCAGTTGGCATTCCATCATGTAGGTATAGAATTGGATTTCGTAGGCGAAGGGGAGAATGAAAAGGGTATAGATCGGGCGACCGGAAAGGTCGTTGTCGAGGTCTCTCCTGATTTTTATCGTCCTACCGATGTGGTGAATCTCTGGGGCGATCCAACCAAGGCTAAGAATGAACTTGGTTGGAATCCTATGACCACCACCTTCGAGCAACTCGTCGAGCTCATGGTTAAGCATGATATGGCTAAAGTCGCTGCTGATCATGCTGCTGAAGGTGTTCGCAAGATGAACCTTGCTGAGTATCTTGAAAAAGGTATCGTAAAGTAATATTCCAATTTGGAAAGTCGTTGTATAGGTAGTACATTTGTATGTGGTTCATACCACCAACGGCTTCAAATAGCTCCTTAAAAGGAGGGTTGTTCTGTCATAGAAGGCAAGGATATGACGTGTTTGCGTGGAAAATGCATGGTTTCGGTGGAGGTAGATACTAGGCACTTGTGGTGTTAGACAGTAAGATATTTTGCCATAATCATCGAGAAGCCATAGAACTTCATGTTCGAAGACAATAATATCAATCAGAACTTTGCCATTCCTAGATATGATGAAGTTATATCATAAGCGATAGAATTTATTTACAGAAAAAGAAGAATTCCAAAGATTTTTTTCATGCGTAATGAATAAAAGGGAGACTCTTGAAAGTACTCCTCAATATTGGATCTTTATGATATGCATGTTACTGTTTAGTATCGGAACATTTCTTTCAAAGTAAAATTTCATTGTTTCTGTCGGATTTAGGAATTTGTAATACGATGTTCTGAAGGTTGACATATGTAAATGTATGAAAAAAACATTCGTTATTAGTCTTATTTTTATTGTTTGTGGTATATTAGGCTTTGTTTGCCAATTGTTGTATGCCTATTTCTTTGGCTCAGGGAAAGAGATGGATATTTATTTTTCGTTGCTCTCCATTCCTGCGATTATAACAGGTGCGTCTGGTGCTGTTTTTTCATCTTTGTTTTTCCCTATTTTTGCTCGAATAGATTCAGTTGAGTTAGATTCTTATATTTGGACTATAAAAGAGTGTGTATCAAAAATAGCATTGCTTATAGCTGTTGTTGGCTTTGTAATTACATATTTTAATATGGATTACATTGTTGGTCCCATAGAAAAAACATATTATAATCTTTCTTTATTGTTGGCTTTTTTATTGTGGATTAATGCATACATGTCAATCGTTAATGGTTTTCTTTCTTCTGTTCAAAATTATTTCAAAAATTTTTTAATTGTATCTTTATCTCAGTTACTAGTATACATTTTTATCATATTATTTGTGCTTATTCTTCATCAGGTTATAGGAGTAAATTCTATTGCTTTTGGTATGCTATTTTCAGCCTTTATTTCTTATATAGTAAATCGATATTATGGTAATTTATTCAAGAAATCCCAATCGTATACCAAAATGGACTCTTTTGTAGTTGTCCAAAATATTATACTAATAATTATATCTTTTTTTCCATTCCATTCGTTTGCTTCAATTGCATATTTGTGGGCCGGACAACTAGATTATGAAGGTGGCGTTTCGCTTTTAGGTTATTCTCATAGTTTTTGCGGTTTTCTTTCTGTTGCTGCAAGTATGGGGTTGTCAACCGTTTCTTTCCCTGATCTTGCTAGGTCTCTTTCTTCAAAGAATAAGGAAATAGTTAACCAAGGATTTATTAATTTTTGGAAACAAATAGAAGCCGTCGTTGTTTTTTCAACATTTGTTGCTGTTTTTGCATCCGTATTTGCTTGCCCAATAATAAGTGTTCTTTTTTTAAGAGGGGAATTTGATAATGAAGCTGTTATTGGATTATCTTCAGTTCTTCCTATATATCTTGTGAATGGAGTGCTGATTGCAATAATGAATTTGACGAGGAATGTTTTTTATTCATTAAATAAGCAAAAAATATTTGCGGTTTTTAGTGGGTTAGTAACATTTATTTTCTTTTTTTCTTCGATTATATTTTCAACACAAGTAAATTATATCTTTGTTGGATTTGTTGAGACTATATCTATGGGATTGTTTGCTTTGATTTCTCTATTTTATATAAATTCATTAGCAAAAGTGTTTTGGTTTAAAGATATAGTAAAGTTGCTTAGTCAAATTGTTTTATTAATTTTAATTGCAATATTCTTGTATCTCTTTTATAAAAATATTCTCAATTATTATTTGAATAATATAGTTTGTTTACTGATAAGTGGAGTCTTGTATACAGTTTTAGCAGATTTGCTTTTATGCAAGATTTTAGTTAATGAAATGATTTTGTCTGTCAATGAAAAAATTGCACATGTGATAAAAAGTAAACTTTTTTGAAAGTTTTTTGATGATATTTTATTGGTGTTTGGCTATGATTATCTAATTGTAATTGTTAGTGATGAATGGCTTGTGTTGATGATAATGTACAATGTTTTTGCTTAGTTAATTATATATATTGGAATTCGATTAATTGCTAAACTTTTAATCCTATGGATGATATTAATATGGATATAATATTGTTGTGTTTTCAAGTTTTTGTATGGGTATCATGTATATTGAAGTTATGGAATAGGAATAGATTTTATGCCATTTTTTGTATGGTTCTTTATTTGTATTTATTACCGACAGAAATTACTTATAGATTTTTTCCATATCTATATGATGCATACTGGGGAAAAGATGTTTGGTGTGAATTGTATTGGTTTGTTAACTTTTCATTGATTACGTTATTTATAGTCCTAAATCATACATCCAAAATTCATAAGGTCTATAATGTTGTATATTATAGGAGGAGAAATTCAAAATCAATAGTTTATTTTTTTGTTCTTGTGTTTAGTTTTTTAAGTTCATATTTATTAGTTACCAATATGGTGAAAATTTCTTACCAATCCTTAGTGGAAAATGGATCGATGGGAAACGAGAATATTTTGATGACTATAATTGACCAAATGTTTAAGTGGTTGCCTGCTTTCGTGATATTCCCAATGGTTGCTATGGAACAGAAAAAATGGTATATGCAAGTTTTTACTGCATATAATATTCTACTTTATACTATCTATAATATTCTATCAGGATCTCGTTCTGATATCCTTGCAGTTGTATTGGGACTTGTACTTTTATGGATATATGGACGTAAGATAAGGATTAAACAAGTTTTTGTTTTGTCTTTTATCGCTATTACGTTTCTATATTTAGCGAGTTTTACTTATTCGTTAAGAGGAGGTGTTAATGAGGGGACATTGGAAGAAATTTTACTTAAACAAGATTATACAGCGCCAGCGTATAATTTGGTTGGTGTTATTGGCAAAAATATTATTGATCCATTAATGGTTATTAATTCTCAGATTATAAAAACATTTCCATTATTGGGAGGTGATTGGTTATATTTTTTGATTGCAGATTCTCTTTTTCCTAGTTCTCAAGTAAGCGCCTCTCAGGGATGGGCTTTTCATCCTTTTGCTGAAGGTTATATCTTTTGTGGCTTTTTAGGGTTTGTATATAATGGATTGGTGATAGGTTTAGGATTGTCAATATGGAATCGTTTTATTTTAACTAATAATGAAAGATTTAATCGATTTATGTTCGCAATTATGGGATGCATTTTTTTCTCATTGGTGAGATCACAGTCTGTGAATTTCTTTAGGTATATGTATTATATGTTTATTCCATCAGCCTACATATATTCTCGATTATCTAATATAAAGATCAATTATCGGGGGTTCTTGCGATAACCCCCTAATAAGCAGAACTAAACATCACGTTTATGATATTTACAAGAAAAGATCTGCAAGAATATTTAAAGCGAGATAATCTAGGGTTTGGTTCCCAGACTTTTTATAAGCGTATGATAAAAAGATTGGGAGGATATGAAAATTATTATATATATGAATTTTTTCGTGTATTGAGGCATTATGAATTTTACCTAAATTTAGAAAAACGTACTCTATTGGAGAGGGTATTTCTGTTGTATTGGAAATATAGATACAATCACAGCAGAATAAAATCAAATATGTTTGTTGCTCCTAATACTTTTGGGCCAGGTGTCATGATTGTACATCTAGGTTTTCTTCGTTGTGATAGTTGGATTCATATTGGAGAAAATTGCACAGTTCTTCCTAATGTTTTATTTGGAAAACGTAATGCTATGAATTTTGGCTCTAAATGTAGTATCAATGTAGGAAACAATGTTTATATTTCTGTCGGAGCAATAATCTTGGGACCTATAACAATTGGCGACAATGTTGTTATTGGGGCTGGATCTGTTGTAAATAAGGATATCCCTAATAATGTAATAGTAGCAGGTGTTCCTGCAAAGCAAATTGGATTTACTTTGTCAACAAATTAAGGTGGAAAAAAGTATGAATAGATTAACTTTTATAGGAAGTATTCAATTAAATAGCCCAAGTACAGGTGGTGGTGTGCAAACAAAGAATCAGCATTTTTTGAGATATATACTCTCTAAAAATGTTGACTGTAGAGTCTTTGATACTTGGAAAAAAAAATCCGTATTGTCGTTAATTATGTCTCTAATATATATTGTAAGAACTAAAAGAAGTGAGCCAATCATTCTGTCAATATCAACTAGAGGTGCTTATTATATAGCAAAAATACTAAATTTAACTCATCTAAAACGGAGAATTTTCTATTGGGTTGCAGGAGGAGATTTGGCAATAGATCTCAAAAACGTATCTCTTAAAAACCGAAGAGTATATGATGTGTTTACTAAAGTAGTAGTTCAATGTAATTATTTGAAACGTGACCTAGAGGAATTATCAATTACTAACTGTGCAATGGTTCCGAATTTTAAACCAGTAATATTTAAACCAACAATTGATAAAGCTATTTTTGAGAAAATACGTTTTGTGTATTTTTCAAGAGTATTAATACAAAAAGGAATCGAAGAAATAATCCAAGCATTTAAGTCTTTAGGTAATAAAAACATTTGTTTAGATATTTACGGAACTTTAGTGCCTCCATATGATGAAGGCTATTTTAAGGATTTTTATTACCTAAATATTAATTATAAAGGCTTTCTTGATGTGAGTGTAGAAGATGGTTATAAACAACTATCCGAGTATGATGTTTTACTATTCCCTACATATTTCAAGGGTGAAGGTTTTCCTGGAACATTGTTAGATGCATTCATAGCTGGTGTGCCAGTTATTGCGTCAGACTTCCATGCTAATGGTGAAGTCCTTGTTGATGGTTATAATGGATTGCTTATTCCCCCTAAGGATGCAGTAGCATTATCTACCGCAATGAATAGACTTATTTCAGATATTGATTTGCGCAAAAAATTAAGGAAAAATGCAATTCTTACAGCAAGGGAATATGATGTAGAAATGATACTAGATGAAGCCTTTGCAAGATTAAAAATTTTTGAAGATTAGTATATGAAAATCGTAAATATCATAGGAGGTCTAGGTAACCAGATGTTTCAGTATGCTTTTGCTGTAGCGTTGAAGGCGAAATATCCCAATGAGGAGGTTTTTATTGATACTCAACATTATAAAAATGCTTTCATTAAGGTTTATCATGGCAATAACTTTTATCATAATGGTTATGAGATAGACAAGGTATTCCCGAATGCGACTTTAGAACCTGCCAGACCGAAGGATTTGATGAAGGTTTCGTTCTATATTCCTAATCAAGTTCTTGCTCGAGCTGTTCGTCGCATATTTCCAAAGCGAAAGACAGAGTTTGTGACAGATCAGCAGCCGTATGTGTTTATACCAGAGGCTTTGTCTGTAATAGATGACTGCTATTTTGATGGTTACTGGATGACTCCACTCTACTTTGATAAATATCGTGATAGGATTCTTAAAGAGTTTACTTTTCGTCCATTCGATACAAAGGAGAATTTGGAATTGGAACCTCTTCTCAAACAAGATAACTCTGTGACTGTACACATTCGTCGTGGTGATTATGTCGGATCTTCCTCTTTTGGAGGTATATGCACACTTGATTATTATCGTAATGCAATACGTGAGGCCTATAACTTGATTACTAGCCCAGAGTTCTTTATTTTCTCAAATGACCAGAAATGGTGTATGGAAAATATGAGGAATGAGTTTGGTGATGCAAAGGTTCATTTTATTGCACACAACCGAGGTGCCGATAGTTATCGCGATATGCAACTCCTGTCCATCGCTAGATGCAACATATTGGCAAACAGTTCATTCTCTTGGTGGGGTGCATACTTGAACCAGCGTAAAAATTGTTTTATTATATGCCCACATAAATGGCATAATACGTTGGAATATTCTGATTTGTATTTGCCTACATGGATTAAAATTTAATATTGTGAAGTATAGAACATTTGAATTTGCAGATCGTATTCATGAATTCTTAGGACCCAGAAAACATGATTTAGAGACTGATATCAGAGAAATATCTCGGCTGCTCGAATCTGAGAATCCAAGCATGATATCAAGAATAGGAAGTGTTGAGTTTCAAGCATTATTTTTAATCCGATATTTTCCTTTGAGTTTTCCATTATTGTCAAGATCAAAGAGAAATATGAGAATGAATGCCGGTTTTTTCCCAGTTTCAATGAGAACACTTAAACAGTTTTATCTTCTTTATAAAGAAGATTGCAAAGATATAGACTTGTTCGTAAGGTGGCGAATCGAAGAACTATTTTTTAGTAATTGGTTTAATCATAAAAAATATGTCCATAAGTCAACTTTGGATTCGTTTTTTTCCCAGCAACATCCTTGGACCTATTCTCTAAAAGGGAAAAAGATTCTTGTAGTGCATCCTTTTTCTGAGACCATCGAGAGTCAGTACAAAAACAAAAAGAAGAAACTATTCAAGAACAGCGAGGTGTTGCCTGAGTTTACTTCATTGCAGACCATTAAGGCTGTGCAGTCAATTGCAGGCAATCCTGTTGGCTTTGACACTTGGTTCGATGCACTTGACTGGATGAAAAGCGAAATTGACAAGAAGAATTTTGATATTGCTCTGCTAGGATGTGGCGCATACGCCCTTCCGCTGGCTGCTCATATCAAACGTATGGGCAAAAAGGCTGTTCACATGGGAGGTGTGCTTCAGTTTCTATTTGGAATAACTTGCAAGCGATATGAAGAGAATGATGAATTTAAGCCTTATATCAATGAGTATTTCGTTTATCCTGATGCCAAAGATAGACCTAAGAATGCTTTTGCGGTAGAGGGTGGTTGTTATTGGTAAAATATTTTGATATATGGCAAATATTCGATTTAGATTAGCTAAGCCAAGTGATGCAAAGCAAATTGCTTATGTTCACTTGCACATCAGAGATAAATATGACCAAGGTTTTTTTGCGCAGGTAAATTATTCTTTCCTTAAGCAATATTATAAGGTAATGCTTAATGATCCAAACGAAGTTATAGTTTGTGCAGAAGATGAGAACGGACTGATAGTAGGTTTTAGCAGCGGTTCACTAGATGTAAGTAAGCAGATGAAATCAATGCGTGATAACAAATTTTCATTTCTGTGGCCATTATTTACCTCTGCAATATCAAACCCGAAATTAATTAAGGCAGCAATTGATAGATTCAAATCAACTAAAGGTGAATCAAATAATCATTATGTCTCTTCTAAAGGTGCCCGAGGTGAATATTGGGGATGGTTGCCAAATAGAAAAGATCCTGAAGCCGCAATTTCTATGAATGACATGTTCATGTCGATTATGAAAACATTGGGAGTGAAAGATTTATTTATTGAAGTAGATACAATTAATAAGCAGATCTTTAAATTTCATAAGATTAATGGAGCTAAGGTTGTTTCTACATTTACACTCCCTGACGGCAGAGAAAGAACAGAGATGGTATATGATTTAACAAAGATAAAATTCAGATTTATATAATAAAATTACGATTAACATTTAAAAATTGCATCAATGAAAGATTTTATTGTGAATTTTGCAGATCAGTTTGACGATCTTGATGCTTCAACAATTAGTGCTGAAACAAACTTCCGAGAATTAGACGGATGGTCATCCATGGTTGCTCTTAGCGTGATGGCAATGGTGGATGATGAGTATGAGGTACAGCTTAGGGCTGACGAAATGCGCAAGACCAACACTATCCAGGAACTCTTTGAACTAATATCTTCAAAGAAGTGAACTGTATGTATAATCCTTTTTCACTTGAGGGTAAAACTATTTTGGTGACAGGAGCCTCCTCTGGTATAGGAAAAGCTACAGCCATTGAGTGTTCTAAGATGGGTGCCAAGGTTGTATTGACTGGTCGTAATGAGACCAAATTACAGCAGACCTATGATTTATTGATGGGAAATGGTCATTTAATGATTGTGGCTGATTTATCATGTGATGTTGATATTTCAACAATTGTTGAGAAATGCCCATCAATTGATGGACTTGTCAATAATGCGGGACTTTCCATCATACTACCGACTCATTTTATCACTCGTGATAAAATGGAGCAGGTAATGTCTGTCAATACTTTGGCACCAATTCTTTTGATGCAGCAATTATTGAAAAAGAAAAAACTAGGAAAGAATGGATCTGTTGTATTTACTTCGTCTATTTCTGGACCTGTTATTGCAGGAGTTGGCAACGTTATGTATTCTACATCTAAGGCTGCCGTGTGTGGTTTTGTTAAGAATGCTGCATTGGATCTTGCAAGTAAAAATATTAGAGTAAATGCGGTATGTCCAGGTATAATAAATACACATATTTGGGATGCAGGAACTATTTCAGAGGAGCAACTTTCTGAAGAAATGAAGAAATACCCTTTAAAGCGATTTGGCAAACCAGAAGAGGTAGCACATGCCATTATCTATTTTCTAAGTGACGCTTCTTCGTTCACTACAGGCACAAATCTTGTGATAGATGGTGGTTTTACCCTTCAATAATCATGAATAATTATGAAAGTAATTCTTAACAATGTTCAGGTTAAGGCCGTGGCTTCATGGTTGCCAAAGAATATTCTAGAAATGGTTTCTCTTGGTGCAGAGTATGGTGATACGGAGGTAGCCAACATAATGAAGGCAACAGGTGTAGAACGTGCTCGCATTGCTGACAAAGACATGTGTTCTTCTGACATGTGCCAGAAGGCAGCTGAAGCGTTAATGGAAAAGGATGGAATCAATAAGGATGAGATTGACGGACTTGTGTTCGTTAGCCAGACGTGTGATTGGATTCTGCCTTCAACGTCTATTGCACTTCAAGACCGTTTAGGTTTGTCAAAGGACACTGTTTGTATTGACATTCATTATGGTTGCTCTGGCTTTATTTATGGTTTATTTCAGGCTGCTTCTTGGATAACTATCGGTGCTTGCAAGAATGTACTCGTATTGGCTGGTGATACGACATCACGCATGATGAATCCTAATGATAAATCACTTCGTATGGTGTTCGGTGATTGCGGTACCGCGAGCCTTGTAACTGTAGGAAATACTTCTATGGGCTTCCATATTCAAAGTGATGGAAGTGGAGCTGATCGTTTGATAGTTCCTGCTGGAGGTTTCCGTTTGCCAGTTTCTGAGGAAACAAGCGTTCTAAAGTGGGATGAGGACAAGAATGGCCGTACTATGAATGACCTTTTCATGGATGGTATGGCCATTTTTAATTTTGCAATAACCGAGGTACATAAAAATGTGAACTCACTAATTGAGTACATGGATTGGGCAAAGGAAGATGTAGGATTCTATGCCCTTCATCAGGCAAATGAATTTATGGTAAACTATGTTCGTAAAAAACTAAAAGTTGCTGTTGAAGTGGCCCCTGCCAACTGCAAGGACTATGGCAATACTGGACCTGCTACCATACCATTTCTGCTGAGTGATGTTTGCAGTCAGAAACAATATGACCTCAAGAAGACCATTATGTGTGGTTTTGGTGTGGGGCTGTCTTGGGGTAGTGTCGCTGCTGACCTTTCTGAAACAAAATTCTATGAACCAATTAATAAATAAAACATTATGCAGACTAAAGTATTAGAAGTTATTAATGATATTCGTGCTTCTAAGAATATGGAAGCTGTTGTAACCCTCAACGAGGGTGATAAGCTCCGTGACGATCTAGGCCTTACTTCATTCGATCTTGCAGAACTTACCGTTCGCATCGAGGATGAGTTCGATATTGACATCTTCGAGGATGGTCTCGTTAATACTGTTGGTGAGATTTATGCAAAACTTAGCTAAATGCAATGGCAGTATTTCTTGTAGATAACGATAAGACTTATACATACGAGGACTTGTTCTGCTCGCTTAATCATGCGATAGAATATTGTCCTTTGCTCAAGACTAGGGATGTATACGTCTATTTCGTTAACCTAATCCGTGCTCTGACTGCAAATAGACCTCTGGTTCTATTGGATTCGGACTTGAATCCTTCGGAGATTGATGGTGTGGACGAGAATGAGGTGAACCAGACAAAAGTTATCGAGCAGAAATCATTTGCTTCGATGGACGATGTGGTGGCTTCGCTTCAGCAGTCTTCATCAGAGATCACCATCTTCACCTCAGGAACTACTGGTCAGCCTAAGAAGGTGGTGCATACCGTTGACACCTTGACTCGTAGCGTTCGTCTTGGCGATAAGTACAAGGGCCAGGTGTGGGCGTATGCCTACAACCCTACTCACATGGCAGGTCTACAGGTGTTCTTTCAAGCATTCGAGAACCAGAATACCCTCATCAACGTGTTCAACAAGCAGAGGGCTGATGTTTACGAGCTGATTGGCAAGTATCAGATTACTCATGTGTCAGCTACTCCTACATTCTATCGTTTGCTCCTCCCTTTCGAGCATGCATACGAGAGCGTGATTCGTGTCACTTTGGGTGGAGAGAAGTCTGAGCAGCATCTGTATGACTCCATTATGAAGATCTTCCCAACGGCAAAGATTAATAACGTGTATGCCTCAACCGAGGCAGGATCGTTGTTCGCAGCCAAGGGCGATTGCTTCCAGATACCAGAGAAGATTCGCGATAAGTTTACAGTTGTTGATGACGAGCTGCTTATCCATAAGTCACTTCTTGGACGTTCCGACAGTTTTAAGTTCGAGGGTAATTACTATCACTCTGGTGATCTCATCGAGTGGGTAGACAAGGAGCAAGGACTGTTCCGCTTCAAGAGTCGCAAGAACGAGCTCATCAATGTGGGAGGCTACAAGGTCAATCCAGGAGAAGTGGAGAATGTCCTTCGAGCAATCGATGGCGTGAAGCAAGTGCTTGTCTATGGTAGGGCAAATTCAGTCCTCGGTAGCGTGCTTTGTGCTGACATCCAATTGGAAGATAGTTCTGAACTCACCAATGTTGATATTAAGAAGGCGCTTACCTCACAGCTGCAGGATTTCAAGATTCCACGCAGAATTAAGTTTGTAGAACAATTCGAATTAACAAGAACCGGTAAACTCAAACGATCATGAGTAAAAATATTATTGTTACAGGTTGCTCTCGTGGCGTAGGTCTCGAAATTTGTCGTGTCCTACTCGAACAAGGCAACAACGTATATGGTATTGCTCGTAGCTATACCGATGAATTCAAGGCTCTGGAAGCAGAGTGCCCTGATCACGTCTTCTTCAAGAGTGTTGACCTTGCTGATTGTGAAAACGTACGCCATAATGTCTTCAAAGACTTTTGTAGCAACAAGGTACAGATTGACGGTTATGTAAATAATGCAGCTGTTGCATACGATGACATTGTGACCAACCTCAATTTGGAGCGACTTCAGGCTATGTACAACGTGAATGTCTTCACTCCAATGATGATGACCAAGAATGTTATTCGCAACATGATTCTTCACAAGGTGAAGGGATCTATTGTACATATCTCTTCTATCTCTGTTCACACAGGCTACAAGGGATTGGCAATGTATGCCTCTTCTAAGGGTGCACTCGAAGCATTCTCAAAGGATACTGCTCGCGAGTGGGGATCCCTCGGCATCCGCTCAAATGTCGTAGTTCCTGGCTTCATGGCAACCGCTATGAGCTCTACTCTTACAGAGGAACAAAGAGGCAAGATTTATGCCCGTACGTCACTCAAGGCAGCTACTAGTATCCGTTCAGTTGCAGAAACTGTTGCTTTCCTTGTAAGCGAGAAGGCAGAGAGTATCACTGGTCAGAATATTCACGTTGATAACGGTACGATATAAGTGATACAAGTTGACAAAATAGTCAATAGTGTATTCAACTCCAATACTTACATTCATTGAGTACATTCATAGTTAGGAGTAAGTGGACGCTTGATAATGAAGCTATAGTCACAATGACAGGTTCTCTTCCAACTGTTGTATATTAGAACTGGATAGCGTTTACTTTGTACAATGATGACCTTAATATTAACCGAAAAGCATCTCTTTTTTTTGAATAATCAAACGTATATATGAAACGGCTATTTGATGTTTTTGCCAGTGGCTGCGGTTTACTGGTATTAAGTCCCATATTCCTCATTATGGCAATCTGGATTAAGTTGGATTCCGAGGGATCTGTGTTCTATCGTCAGGTTCGTGTAGGACGAAATAATAATGATTTCCGTATTTTTAAGTTTCGTTCGATGCGTGTAGGTTCAGATAAGGGCTCTTTGGTAACTATTGGAGGTCGAGACCCTCGAATTACTCGTTCTGGATATTTTATACGAAAATATAAGTTGGACGAGTTCCCTCAATTGATTAATGTGTTTCTTGGTGAGATGAGTCTTGTCGGTCCTCGTCCAGAGGTTCGTCACTATGTAAACTACTGGACAGAGGAACAGATGCATGTTTTGGATGTTCGTCCTGGTATCACCGACCCTGCCTCAATTAAATTCCGCAATGAGAATGAGTTGATGGAAAAAGCAAAAGATCCTGAGGACTATTATATCAACGTGATTATGCAGGAGAAGATAAAGCTGTATTTGGAATATGTGCAGAATGCGTCATTCTGGTATGATATCAAACTTATTTTCCAAACATTTAAAGAGATTATTACTGAGAGATAAATACGAGATTAATTTTTAAAAACAAGTATAATGAGTACTGATTTGAAAAGAAGGAAAATTCCCTTTTCACCCCCAGATATGACGGAGGCTGAAGCCCACGAGGTTCGTGACGCAATCCTTAGTGGTTGGATAACTACTGGCCCTCGTACAAAGAAGTTGGAGAAGATAATTTCGGAATATGTTCATACGGAGAAAACTGTATGTTTGAACTCGGCTACGGCTGCCATGGAGATGGTGCTCCATGTGATGGGCGTTGGTCCTGGTGACGAGGTGATTATGCCTGCATATACCTATACAGCATCTGCTTCGGTGGTTGATCATGTGGGTGCTACCATAAAGATGGTGGATATCCGTCCGGCGGCTTATGCAGAGAATGATGGTAACGATCATCAGGATTTTGAGATGGACTACGAGAAGCTGGCTGCAGCAATCACTGAGCGTACGAAGGTAATTGCACCTGTTGACTTGGCTGGTATATGCGCTAATGTAGAGAAGATTTTTGAAGTGGTGAACCGCCTAGAGATCAAGGCGCTCTATCGTCCTGCTAATGACATTCAGGCTAAGATGGGACGTATCGTGGTTTCTAACGACTGTGCCCACTCATTTGGTGCCTCTCGCCATGGTAAGATGGCTGGTGAGATTGCGGACTTCTCTTCATTCTCTTTCCATGCTGTTAAGAACTTCACTACTGCAGAGGGTGGCGCAATGACATGGAACCTGCCTTTCGGAAACGAGAAGGTGGAACGCCAGCAAGTGTATTGCGGAAGTCCTGTACCTTTCATAGAGGGTGAGACTTGGAATGAATTCATCTATCGTCTATCACAGCTCTTCTCGCTCCATGGTCAGAATAAGGATGCGTTGGCTAAGACAAAGTTGGGTGCCTGGGAGTATGATATCATTGGCCCTTGGTACAAGTGCAACATGACTGACATTATGGCTGCTCTGGGGCTTATCCAGTTCGAGCGTTATCCTGAGATGTTGGCTAAGCGTAAGAAGTACATTGAGCGTTATGACGAAGCTCTGGCTCCATATGGCATTGTAGGCTTGAAGCATTATGGTGCAGATTGGGCTGGTAGTGGTCATCTTTACATCACTCGTCTTCCTGGTAAAACACGTGAGCAATGCAACAGCATCATTGAGCAGATGGCAGAGCGTGGTATCGCAACCAACGTACACTATAAGCCACTCCCGATGATGACCGCATATAAAGCAAAGGGCCTTGATATCAAGGATTATCCTAATGCATACAAATTCTTTGAGAACGAGATTACACTTCCTCTGAACACAAAGATGACTGAGGAAGACGTTGAGTACATTATCGAGAACCTTCTATGTTGCCTTCCTAAATAATTGAAACAGTTTAACGTAGATTTAATTATGTAAGCAGTCAAAAATGGCTATTAATAGGAAGATATATCTTCGCTGCGAACAAAATTTATAGAATTGGGAATAAGATGATTACGACCAGTGGTGGTGG
>OKWE01000855.1_pt1 | contig 19168 bp, 9 predicted proteins | sample 1607051 | NCBI WGS metagenome assembly OKWE01 (sample SAMN04414079, study PRJEB24778) | human gut metagenome | material: faecal | host: Homo sapiens | reverse complement strand
CGGGATTAAACATGGAAAGAGAAGCGTTTACCGACTCCATTTGCCGGAGGATTTCCCAATGCATACATTCTTGGATAAGTGCCTTTCTTTGCCTCAAAGCCCACAACGGCATTTACATGATGGAGTGCAAACGTATTTTCATACGACAACTGAATATTGGAAGTCAGTTCTTCTTTCATCTCCATACTTCTTTCCGTATAACGTGCCGTACCTGTTTCCACTACATTGTAGACATCACTCTCTTTGTCATACTCATAGAATTTATAGGAGTATTCCCGGTTCGACTGTCTTCTGTTTGCCAGCCAATAGCTGAACAGTCCTCTTGCTTTCAGACCTTTCAGTATTTCATATTCGGCAGTACCGTTAATCTGAATAACCTTCCACTGATCCTTATAACTGCCTGCATGTTCGTAATTCATCCATCCGAAACTGTCTTGTGCCCAAGGTGCCGATATAGCCGGATACTTAGGATTATTATTGGCATAAGGCTTTTTAGTCGGCAGGTTATTATAAGCTCCATAGATAGGCAGATTGTAGTCGTCCCCCGGCAACCCCGGATTATCGGTAGTCTCTATGCGTCCGTTGATTGCTACACCGACTTTGAACCTGTTCGTAATATCAATGTCGATATTAGACTGCATATTGGTTCTGTTGAAGCCCTTAAAACCTCTGATATTCCCTTCCTGATCGATATGTCCCAAGCTCAGGTAATATCTGACTTTCTCCGTGCCACCGGATACATTTGCATTTACATAAGACTGCGGCGCACTCACCCAAATGTACTTATACCAGTCGAAAGAAGTATGGTCTTCGTCAACCTTATCCACCCATTTCTGGTACTCTTCTTTCGTAACGGTTCTCGGAGTTCCATTTATAGTTTCAGTCTGTATGATAGCCGCCAGATAATCTTCTGCCGAAGCGGGTTTTGGATAGTTGGAAGGTAACTGCCATCCATAATACCCATTCACATTGACCTTCAACTTTTGATTCTTCTGTCCTCTTTTGGTAGTAATTACCACTACACCATTAGCGGCCTGCATACCATAAATAGCCGCCGAAGCATCTTTCAGTACGGAAACAGATTCGATATCATTGAAGTCCAGGTTATTCAGGTTACCGGAATCTTTCTGCACACCGTCAATAATGATTAAGGGTGTTCCCATGTTTCTGATCTGGATATTGGGAGCGGCACCCGGACGTCCGTTATCCTGACGGAAGTTTACACCGGGGAGCTTACCTACCAGTGCACCTGTAGCCGTTACCGACTTTGCATGTGCCAATTCCTGTGCACCCACAGAAGAAATTGCACCCGTAACGGAAGCCTTCTTCTGGGCAAGTCCAAAACCGGTGACTACCACTTCATCCAGCAACATACTATTTTCTTTCAGCGTCACAACAATATTGTTTTTACCGGACACCGGAACTGTTTGGGTGATATATCCTATAAAAGAGATAGTCAGGACATCATTAGAACGAACCGACAGATTAAAATTACCTTCCACATCGGTTATTGTACCATTCTTACTTTTCTGAGCAACTACACTGGCTCCTATCACAGCTTCCCCCTGATCATCCACAACAGTTCCGCTGATATTTATATTATTCTGTGCAGCCACATGAACAAAACTCAGAAGGACAATCAGTGAAAGTATCAGCTTCTTAAGATTCGATTCCGGTAAACGATACCGGTAGTTTGGTGTTAAAAACAGATTATGATTTTTCATGCATTAAATGATTCATAAAACGATTAATTAATTGAAGTTAGAAATAAAGGTAAAAAACATGATACGACTTTTAAGGTGCATTTTCCATGGCAATTGATTTATGAGTTAATACTCGGTTATTTCAATTGCAAAAGTACCGGGAAGACGACTCTGAGTAGGGGTCAGCTCGTTGCTTTTTAAGGTACATTTCGTTGTTTTCAAAGGAAAAATGCACAGTAGGCAAGGTTTTTACCTGAATCTTGCCACCATGATGGCAAGGGTTTGCCAACTAACTGGCAAAAACCGGCATGCAATAAGATACGACTAATTACACTAATTGGGATGGAAATGAATCAACTCTCCCCAGTCATATTAGTCTTATATTGGGAAGGCGTTACACCAAACGCCTGTTTGAAGTACTTTGTGAAATATTTAGGAGTATTGAAACCAACCATATCAGCCACTTCACCTACCTGATATCCCTTATTCAGTAATTGAGCAGCATGCTTCAAACGAATGGAACGGATAAAATCAGAAGGAGTCTGGCCGGCAATAGCATTCAATTTACGATATAGTACCGTACGCTCCATCCCAACATCAGCACTCAGCTTCTCTACTGAATATTCGGGATTATCTATATTCTTTTGAATCAATGCGCAGACCTTCTCTATAAACTGTTCATCAATAGAAGTGATGGTAACCTCTCCCGGATTAATATTTATTCCCTGTGAAAAAGATTTCTGACGGGCTTTCTCTTCGTTTATCAGTTTCTGTATTCTCAATAGCAGAATATCCAGATTAAACGGTTTGGATATATATTCATCCGCACCGGATTCGTACCCGAACAATTTACTTTCGTCCGTAGAACGGGCAGTCAGTAATATGACAGGGATATGTGACACCTGTATATTGGACTTGATGCGTTTACATAACTCAAGTCCATCCACTTTCGGCATCATAATATCACTGATTATCAAATCGGGGAACTTTGTAGTGGCAATCCGTTCTCCTTCTTCCCCATCACCGGCTTCCAATACATTGTATTTCTTGGAAAGCAGTTCAAACATGTAATGCCGAAATTCTTTGTTATCTTCCACCAAAAGTATAGTGTACTCTTTATCCGTTTGCAGATCCTGATCACTTTCCGCATCAGGGTTCAATTCATCCCCGATGAAAGTATCTTCCTCTTTCGGTAAATCCGTATCCACTTCTACATCAGTACGCACAGGTAGATATACAGTAAACAAACTGCCTTTATTTACTTCACTCTCCACCTCTATCTTTCCGGAATGCAACTCTACATACTCTTTCACCAGATGAAGGCCAATTCCACTACCTATTTTATCTTCCTCCTCTTTCACCTGATAGAAACGTTCAAAAATATGGGAAAGATTCTTTCGTGGAATCCCTGCTCCGGTATCTTTCACGCAAAGACGGAAATACTGTACCCCGTCCGGTTCCTTACAGGTATCGAGAGTTATCGTCACCATACCTCCTGCCGGTGTGAACTTGAATGCATTAGACAATAGATTATTCAGTACCTTTTGTATCTTCTCACGGTCGAAACTTATATATAAATCTTCTGCAATCTTATCATCTATCTCAAAAGAAATCTCTTTTTCCTGAGCCAGATAATCAAAAGAGGACTTTATCGAAGACACAAACTCCGCTATATTCCCCTTAACAAGAAACAGCTTCTCTCCATGAACCTCCAAACGCCTGAAGTCCAGCAATTGATTGACGAGGTTCAACAGTTCTTTGGAATTACGGTAAATGGATTGTAATCTCTTCTTCAGGGCTATGTCGCCGACTTCCTTAATAAGAGATTCCAATGGGGTTATGATCAGAGTCAGCGATGTGCGGAATTCATGGCTTATATTGGTAAAGAAGCGGAATTTCATTTGATTCAGTTCTTCTTCCTGAGCTTTTTGCAACTTCCTCTTATTCATTCGCAAATAACTGGAAAGGGCCCAATATATGGAAAGGGCAATCAACAGGCAATAAATGAAATAAGCCAAAGGAGTTTTCCAATACGGGTCCTTTACAATGATTTGTATAGTTGCACAACTGCTTCCCCACTGCTTACTGTTGTTTGCCGCATATACTTCCAGATCATACGTACCCGAAGGAAGATTGGCATAAGAGGCAGTTCCTGTCCCTGTGGGAGAAACTATTTCATGCCACTCCTTATCCAACCCCTTCAGCCGGTAGCGATAGTGAGTCTGTGATCTATTGACATAATTCAGTGCAGAGAAATCAAACGATACAAAGTTCTGGTCATAATTCAAGATAATCTTTTGAGTTGCGCTTACAGGCTCTCTCAATAGTATATTGCCATCATACGCCTTATCCATCTCCACCTTTTTCCCAAAAAGATGAAAGCTCACGAAGAGAGGCTTCATATCCTGTTTTACCGGAGGCAGTTTATTAATTCGGAATTCGTTGAAACCATCAATTCCTCCCATCAGAATCACATCATCCTTCGTTACATATACGGATCTTTCCAGGAATTCCCGTTCTATCACTCCATCACTATGGTTAAAGTTGGAGAAAGAGTATTCTGTTCTTCCTCCTTCCTGAACTACATTCACACAAGATATTCCATAAGAAGTGGTAATCCACATCACGTGGTGACGATCTTCGGATATTGCCTGTATACTATTGTTTACCAGACCATTCTCCATATAAAACATCCTGATCTCTTCATTCTTTGGATTCCAGACTATCAGGCCATCCTGTGTGGCAAGCCAAATCAGGTTACGGCTATCTACGTACAAATCAGAATAACGATGGATATCATAGAAATCTTGCCAAGCCTTTTTATCTTTAAACACCGGTGCAGTCAGAACCTGATTTTTATAATCATAGGTAAACAGTCCTAAATTGCAGATTCCTATCAGCATACCCTCTTTATAATTCCTGATCTGCGAAACGGAGTTGATTTGTCGTCCTTCACTTTCTGCTATCTTCTTAAGTTCTCCGGTATCAGGAATCAAAAGACACAGGCCATCTATATATGAACAGATATACAGGTTCTTATCCGGTGCTTCAAATACCTTCGCCACATCACGTACAGGATAACTTCTGCTCTTTCCATTCTGAATACAGAATAATGCCTCAACCGATGAAAGCCATATCCGCTGCCGGCTATCTTTAGTTAACCCATTGCATCGTAAATTGCGGGGTAATCCTGCCTCAACAGACAATTTGCTCTCAGATAAAGAGTACCGTAAAAGTCCCTGGCGGGTACCTACCAAGATTTCGCCATGAGTATCTTCTACAAAACACGACACACTAACTTCCCCATTCTGATCAATATTAGGGAAGAACACTTTACCTATATTTTTGAATTTAAAGCGGTTAGGATGGTAATAACATATTCCCCTGTCCAAAGTCCCGATCCAAGTTCCTCCCTGATTATCATTAAAGACTGTGCTGACTTCCGTTTTTATCTCTTTACCATCTACAAATTCCAGCGTAGGGATAAATTGTTTGTTTTGCAGCTTTTCATCACATACCCACAGGCCAGCCTGACTGGTTATCCATATATCGTGTTCTTTACCTACAGAAAGCACATTCAGCCTATATTCAGTCTCTAATATCACTTCCCACTTACGCAGTTCAATATCAAACCGTAAAGCTTCAGTCTTTCGCCCATTCATCAAATAGTACAAGTACTTTCCCCGAGGGACAACCAACAGGGTAGCAGACCTATCCTGCTTTTCAACCAGTGCATATTCCCGGTATAATTCTCTGGATGTTTCCAGATCATAACAGACCATGAGGCTTGAATTGTAGAACAAGAAAACTTGCCGGTTTACTACCGCAATATCCAGAAGCCTGTCACGTACATCTCCGTTCGTTGAAACATCCTTCAGAAACTCAACTGTCTTTCCCCCGGCATAATCCCTGTACAAGAGTACATCATCATCCGTCAGCATCCAATAATTACCTGACTCATCTACAAAGAAGTTCACTAGCGTCCCCTTTACACCATAAGACTTAAACAGATCGTCCAAATGCTGTTCAAAGCATTCTTCATTGATGTTGATGGCCATTAGTTTATACCAGTCTTTGATATAAATATAGTCCTCATTCACATAAATGCGATGATGCCCAACATAGTCATTAAGAGGAATTATGTTACTTTTATTATAATGAAAATATTGAAAAGAAGTTCCATCGTAGATGCTAACGATCTCATTGGCATTGATTGCAATGCGCCCATCCCGCAATTGAATGATATTGCGGACTCTGTTACCCGAAAGTCCGTCACTGCAATCAATGGGAGTAAACGCATAGTGATCTTGTGCATGAAGCGAGGAGCTGAGCAGTAATATGATAAACAGCAAATACTTCCCTATTCTTATTTCACAGTTTTTGTTTTTCATATTATTAATGTCGGTAGATTCAATACAAAAGTAGAGAAAAATCTTATAGCACTACTAAAATGATGCAAAAGAAAACCGCCTTATCCCTCAGTGGAATAAAACGGTTTCCTCTACCAACAGCTACATGAAAGTAGCTTTAAACAAACTAATACCTAAATCTATTTACCGATTAGGAGTATTCCAAGCCTTTGTTTCATCACAATACACCGTCAAAACCTGATCACCGACCTGTACTTTAAAACTTCCCTCTTCCAGTCTCCATTTCCCATCCAGATCTACAAATGCCAGATCTTCTGCTTTTACTTCCATTGTCACGGTTTTCTTTTCTCCCGGAGCCAGTTCCACTTTATGGAATGCCCGCAAACGACGTACATCGGGAGTCAGGGAAGCTATTTCGTCACTGGTAAAAAGCAATATGGACTCTTTACCCCTACGCTCTCCATCATTAGTTATATCAACAGAGAAAGACAATACATCAGCAGGTTTAAAATGACTCTTGTCTACTTTCAGATTGGAGTAAGTAAAAGTTGTGTAGCTCAGCCCGTAACCAAATGCCCATTGCACAGACATTACTGCATTATAATTATAAGCTCCTTCCATAGTATCCATACTTTCACAAGGTTTGTGGTCATAATTAGCCAGTGAGTGTACATAACGAGGATATGTATAAGGCAGCTTACCACTCGGATTTACATCTCCATACAGCACCTTGGCTAAAGCATCCCCTCCATAGTTGCCCGGCAGATAAAGATGTACAACTGCTTTCGCCAAAGGTTCTATCTCTGAAATGATACGGGGACGGCCTTCATTCAAAACCAGTATAACAGGTTTTCCGGTAGCAGTCAAAGCCTTTGCCAACTGCAACTGATTGCGGGAAAGAGTCAGATCCGAAAGATTTCCGGGAGTTTCAGCATACGAGTTTTCACCAATACACAGCAAGATATAATCAACTTTCCGGGCAGCTGCGACCGCCTTCTCTATTTCCGGCTTATTCTCTTCCCAATAAAGGATATCAATAGTGGGCGGATCAGCAGTCTTATAAGTTACTCCCGGTTCATAAGATATCCGGGCATGACCAGCTCGTTGAATCACCGCTTCCAAGATCGTATTGTATTCTCCGGCATATACGTCAGCCTTCTCCCCTTGCCAGGAGAGGGTCCACCCTCCATTAAGTGTACGCATCGAATTAGCATTAGGACCGACTACCAGTACCTTAGCTCCCGTTTGGAGAGGCAAGATACCACCTTCGTTCTTCAGCAAAGTAATGGACTCTTCCGCAGCCTTTCTGGCAACAAGAGCATGTTTGTCACTTCCGAAATCAGGATATTCCGAAGGACTCCAATAAGGACGCTCAAACAAATTCAGCCGAAACTTCATCCGCAGGATACGGCGAACTGCATCGTCAATACGTTCCATAGATACTTCTCCTTCCTCTACCAAATTTTTCAGATCAATGCAAAAGCTCCATTCATAAGGAGTCATTGCCATATCGATTCCTGCATTGATTGCCAACTTAATAGCCTCTTTAGCCGAACCACAGATTTTATCGCGCTGATAAAGATTATTAATATCCGCCCAGTCAGTAACAATTACTCCGTCCCAATTTAAGTCTTCTTTGAGCCATCCGGTCAGTAAAGTGTAGTTAGCATGAAAAGGAAGATCGTTGTGTAAAGCCAAGTTCACCATAACAGATAACGCACCCGATTGAATCGCATTCAGGAATGGCTGGAAATGCCGTTCGCGTAAATCCTGTTCGGATATACTGGAAGGAGTCCGGTCTTTACCGGAAACCGGAACCCCATATCCCATAAAATGTTTAAGGCACGAGGCTACCTGACTATCCCCTATCCGATTCGGATTATCTCCCTGATATCCCTTTATACATGCCATTCCCATCTGAGATGCCAGATACACATCTTCTCCATACGTCTCATAGATTCTCGACCAGCGGACATCACGTCCCAGGTCCAATACCGGAGAGAAATTCCAGGGGGCATTCCCCGCCTTGGTTTCGTAGGCTGCTATCTGAGCCCCTTCATACACTAGTTGGGGATTAAAAGTTGCCGCCATACCAATCTCATGCGGAAACATTGTGCCGCCTATTGTGAAAGTGGTACCATGCATCTGATCGATACCGTAAACCAAAGGGATACCGGTTTCCTCAATGGCAACTTTCTGTAACCCCGAGATAATAGACGCCCACTTGTCTACAGTTTGAGGAATGTTGGAAGCAGTATTCAGGATGGAACCCACTTTATATTTCCTCAACACCGTATCTACTACAACCGGATCCAGTTCCAACGGGAAAGTAGTATGATAGACATTATCCCCTTTGGTCACCACGTCAAGTGTCAACTGTGTCATCTGGCCGATTTTCTCTTCCAGCGACAAACTCTTCAGAAGACTGTCCACCTTAGCCTCCAGCTGCTTATCTACCGGAATAGCCGGAGTTGCGTTGTTTTCCGGATGCTTGCAGGAAGTAAATAATAAAGTGGTCAGGGTACAGACTATCAAAGTTGGTCTCAGATATCCTCTCATAACTATTTCACAGTTAAGTTTTCAACAAATTCATTGATTTCCAAATCTTCCCTAACCATCTTCTCACCATTGATTATAACATTTTCAATAGTAACATCCCTGGTCAAACGCTCGCTGTCAAACCCTTTTACAAGCGATTTTCCCACTTTATTGCGCCCGGGATATTCGGGGTTATAGAATATATTACGGATAGTCACATCTTCAATGGTCCTTCCCGGTACCAGATTGTCTTCACCCGTATTCTGCTGTACGGCGAAGTAGAAGAGCTTGCCTTCCTCTATATTTTCCACTCGGAAGTCTTCAAACAACAATTTCCTGACAGTATTATTGTCGCCACACGTCACAGCAAAGCATCCCTGATAAATAGGAGATAATTCATGATGATCCAGGACATCAATATTTGTAAAAGTCAGATTCTCTATTGTATCACCACCGGGGCGTGTAGCATCTCCATGAGTACCGATATTAATAGGATGCGCATTATCGGCCCAAAGAACAGAATTCCGCACACTGATATTACGGCTGTCTCCCAAAGAGCCCTGACGACTGGCATAAATGGCAATGCAATCATCACTATTCCGCATATAGAGATTATCAATAGTGATATCACTGCTGCTGCGCATATTGATACCGTCCCCCCAGATGATACTTGAAAAGCTTTTCAGATTCCTGATAGTAACATCGGTAGTCTGCCCAACCAGAATACTGGCACCATTAGGGTCTACGATGGTGATTCCGTCAATCTCAACATGTTTTGAGTTCTCAACGATGATGGCATGATTCTTCGGCTGCCTGATTTGCCCACGGCCTATGACACGTACATTTTCCACATTGGCAATTTTAAGACTATAAGTCAGGATGGCATCCTTGTCTAAATAGACAGTAGTGTTTCCGGGTATCCAGACAATATCATCGTTGGAATTACCATGTTCACCGGGACCCAAATACATGACTCCTTCAGTATCCGGAAAGACTTGTTCCTCCGCTGCCTTGTCCGCAAAAAGTTGCAGGTTACCAAATCGGTCGTCATTGAATTCAATGCTCAGGTAAGCAGGATTATCCAGATTGAAATAAATACTGTTTCCTTCCTGAGTATATGCTATATTCTTATCGGTCGGCCGGATGTTTACTTTCCGTATAGACTTTTCTCCATAAGTCACCATCACTTCCATTGCGGAGGTCATATCGAACTGTACAAAGTAACTGGTACGTACATTATGCTTATCCACGGTGGCGGTTTTGACTTGGAGCGCCTGCCATTCCTGACTGTTTCCTACTTTTCTGACTTTCACTGTATACTTCTCCTGAGAGGACTGTGGGGGCAGCGTCCCAGGGATATCCGGATCGGTGCAAGCGGCACAAGCGGTCAGGATAAATACAAAGGAAAGTACTATAATGGTACTGAATAATTTCATTGGATTATTTAAGTTATAAATTAAAAACTACATGATGTATAAGGAATCATCACAGATTTATTATTTCCAGAACGGATTCTGCACCAAATTAGGATTGATATCCATTTCCGACTGCGGCACCGGGAACCAATAGTTCTTTTTCTGGAACGAACGGGTCTGGTATCTGGTACGCACAAAATAAGCATCCGGATCATTCTTGTCATCGCTCAACTTGGAACCGAAATAATTCATTCCGTAGAAGTCTCTGTTAAGTATTTCTTCACCTATTTTCAAGCGACGGATATCCATATAACGGATACTGGATTCACAACACAATTCCACACGACGTTCCTTATAAATGGACTGACGCACTTCTTCCTGTCCCTGGGGTTCGGTTATCATACCGGCTCCAGTACCATATTCCGGAATACCGGCACGCACACGGATAAGATTGACGTATTTCATTATATCCGGATTGCCGGGATCACATTCGTTCAAAGCCTCAGCATAATTCAGATAGGCTTCCGCCAAACGATAATTTACAGCTGGACGATAAGGAAACGTGACGTTCACATTATCCCTGTCCGGATGCGCCAATTTATTCTGCAAATAGCCATTTCTTGGTGCATCCATAGAGATACCTCCATCCTGTTCTCCCTTCAGGAACATGGTCTGACGACCTCCTTCGGCCGTCTTACTGAACCAGGCACGATTATAAAGTACGGCAATATAGAAACGTGCTTCCCTGTGACAATACATATTGTAAGCACCCGCCATGGTGACCTGCCCCGGATTTACATTTCCCTGACACTCCTGCCACCCGGTATTCCTTACTTCAGGCTCTGTTGAGAATCCGGTTTCAGTATAGCCGGATGCCGGGTTAATGATCGGTTTGGAATAGTCATTATTTTCATAACCCAGGATAGGCGACAATCCGTTTTCCATGAAAAAGGCATCCACCAAGGATTGTGTTACTCCGTAAGAACCTGCACCGGGTACACTGCGAGGAATACTCCAACGGTCGATGGCTCCGTAATCGCCCGGATTGGGATTTGCAAAAAGTATTTCCGTATTTCCTGCCGATTCCTTTGTCATCAGAATACCCCGGCATGAGAGGAAAGGATCTACCGTTCCGTCCGGATTGTAGACCGTATACAACTTCTTACCGGCGGCATGGGCAGCATCAATCAATTCCTTAGCCGCATTGGCTGCACGTTGCCAACGATTGACATCATATTCAGAATAAAAGAGTTCTTCACCATTGGGATTTTTATGATTCATGTAGTCCTTGTTTCCATTCAGTAAGGGAGACGCAGACAACAAGAGAAGGCGTGAACGCACTGCCAGACACATCAGTGAGGTAGCTCTGCCATACAGAGTAGGATTTGTATAACTTGCCGGCAAACCTTTCGACACTTCCAGTAACTCATTATCTATCCAGTCTATAACCTGGTGTACAGGTACCTGCTGCATCATAAGTACATCATACGGAGCATCCAGATCAATCGGTTCAGCTGTAAACGGTACGGCTCCATAGAACTCTACCAACAATGCATAATAATAGGCAATCAGGAATCTTGCTTCCAATTTCATACGCTCCGCTTCTTCGACTGTCAGATTCTGGTTCTCAATAGGTTTCACGTTCTGTATAAAGATCTGTGCCTGACGTATTTTCTTAGGTAGTACTCTCCAATAATCATTATTATCTTCCGAACTTGGGTTCCAGTTACCCATTTGCTTACCCACGATGTCATAAGCGAACCAGCCTGTCCACTCGGCATGCGGTGCCATATCATCGCTCAGAGGTCCTTCCTGATGGTAATTGATAAACGTATTCGGGACACTTGAATAGATTGCAGAAAGCCATTCCAACGTATTCTGTCTATTATTGAACACCTTTTCCAACGTCAGCATATCATCCGGTTCCTTATCAAGGAAATCCGTACAGGAACTGAACGTCAACATAGCGATAAATAAAAATGTGATGTATTTCATATTCTTTTTCTGTTTTAATTGTTTTATAATCCAAACTCCAGGTCTTCTTTAGAAAGACAGATTAAATCCGAAAGATACGACTCTCGGGATTGGATATTTAGCTCCCGTACTGGTATCAAGCTCTGGGTCCCACATTTTGAACTTAGAAAATTCAAACGGATTGGAACAGGCTACAAAAAGACGGGCATTACTGATGAAGTGTGGCAAAAGGGACTTCTTGGAAAAACTATAGCCTAATTCAATGCTCTTCACCCTCAGCATACTCATGTTGCGTACCCACCAGGTTGACGGTTGGGTATTATTTTCATTGATAGTACTGGACAAACGTGGCCAAAACACATTTTGACTCGGGTTTTCAGGTGTCCAACGGTCTTGATAGTTGCTATAGATATTTCCCTCCTTAGTATTGGCACCCGTACCGGGGATAAAGGTTTTCACACCCGAACCGATGATGCGGTAAGTCTTGCCATTACCTTGCAGGAAGAAACCAAAATCAATATTCTTATATCTCATGTTCAATCCGAAACCGTAAACCAGCATTGGATCCCAGGTACCACCGATGGGCGACTGATCCAGAGCATTGATGATACCATCATTGTTGACATCCTTATATTTAATATCACCCGGACGGATATTATTTGAGAACTGCGGAACCGGAATACCTTCTTTCAGGATGCCATTTGCCACATCTGCAAAATCATCCTCCGTGAACAGACCTTCGTCTATGTAACCGTATATCTGTCCGATGGGGCGTCCCGTTCTTGCACGATTTGTACCAATGACGGTAACAGGTTCGTCTATCTCATCAATCCGGCTTTTAGCATAAGTCATAGTAGCCTGCGCCATTACTTCAAAATCCTTGCTAAAACGCTTGTTCATTTCAAGAGACAGCTCCACACCCTTATTCGTAGTCTTACCATAATTGGCATACGGATTATTGGTGAAACCGGTTGACGAAGGCACATTGACGCGTTGCATAAAGATGTCATAACGTTTATCCTGGAAGAAATCCACCGTCAAATTTATCGTATTCAAAATGCCTACCTCGACTCCGATATTCAGTTTCTTCACCTTTTCCCAAGTCAGATCAGGAGAACCGGCCAAGCCTTCCTGCATACCGCCAATGTATACATTGCCATCCATACCAAAAGTATATCCCGACACTTCATCGATAGTAGTGATATAAGGAAAACGGACAGCTCCACGGGTTGCACCGATACAATCGTTACCAACCAGACCATAAGACCCACGCAATTTTAATTTACTCAATACATTACGTACCGGTTCCATGAATTTTTCTTCGGATACAATCCATCCCAGAGCCACCGACGGAAAGAAACCGTAGCGCTTGCCCTTAGCGAAATTCTCCGAGCCATTGTAACCGAAATTAAATTCAGTCACATAACGGTTATCAAATGTATACGAGAAACGTCCTGCAATACCCATGAAGCGGAAAGGTTGCTTGTCACCAGTGTCGAGGTTACGCATATCGTACATAAACATACCCTGCACACCATGCTTACCAAACGTATTGGCATAGTTTGCCGAAAACTCTGTATAGGTGCTGTTTGTACCGTATTCTCCATACGAAGAATAATCCAGGTACTCATCTCCATTACCCAGCATATGCAAGTTCAATGTTCCATCCGGGTTCCTGCCGTTGGCTGGCTGGTAATATGTCGGATTTTTCGATCTGCGCACACCACTTGCCGAATAACGGTCGAAAGAGAAGAGTCCTTTTATTTTCAGTCCTTTAACCAGCATACTCAGATCTTGCTCTATGGAGAACAGCGTCTCAAGGCTACTCTCCTTTCTTGTCTGATATCCGGTCTGTGTCAGCCATGCCCAAGGATTAGCCCGGTTGGCAACCACAGGAATTTCGCCAGTGGAATAGCGTGTAGGGTGAGCAATAGGCGATGTGGTAAAAGCTGTCTGGAAGATTTCATCGAGCGAAGCATAATTACCATCCGTTGACTTCTTACCTGCGGACAAGGTATGATCCTGCAAGAATCCACCGATATTGACGCGCAGTAAAGTAGTAGGCGTAATATTGACATCCACGTTGGAACGCAGACTGAAGCGGTTCAACCGATCCGAGTTGTCCCATTCATAACTCTTGTCACGATCCATAATACCTCTTGTGTTGTAGTATGATCCAACAAGACTATATCTCAGAATATCACTACCTCCTGTTACATCCAGATTCACTCTTGAATTTGTTCCGAATTTCTTTGTAATAGCGTCAATCCAGTTCACATCCGGATACAGGTCAGGATCTGAACCCGTACGATATTTTTCCAGATCCTCCTGCGAGTAAGGAATCTGGTTTCCCTCTTCCTTCGCAATGGCGTTCACAAGACTTGCATAATCATAAGCACCGATATAGTCGGGTGTCTTACCAAGAAATGTGATACCCTGTTCAAAACGGATATCGACAGATGGTTTTCCAATCTTTCCTCTTTTGGTATTGATAAGAATCACACCGTTAGCCCCCCTCACACCATATACCGCACTCGCCGCAGCATCTTTCAGGATAGAGAAGCTATCGATAATTTCAGGATCAAGATTATTCAAGTCACTTGAACTTACCTGTACACCATCCAGAATAATTAGTGGATCGGTGACTCCGTTCATGGTCGAAACACCGCGAATCCAAAAGTTGGCGCCATCAGCTCCCGGCTGACCACTTTTCTGGACGGCAATAACACCTGCCAGACGTCCGGCAAATGCAGTAGACAGATTGGTAGAAGGTACCTTTAATTCAGCCGGTTTAATAGATTCAACGGAGCCTACCATACTGGCTTTCTTTTGTCCTGTACCATAAGCTGTGATGACTACTTCTTCCAACTGCTTGGCATCTTCATTCAAATCGATGGATAACACTTTGCGTGAACCGATCTTGATTTCTTTGGGAGTGTATCCTACATAAGAAATGAGAATAACATCCGAAGGAGCAGCCATAATCGTGAACTTTCCGTCAATGTTGGTGATTACTCCTGTAGCAGCCCCTTTGATTTGTACGGAAGCACCGATGATGGATTCACCTGTGTTGGCGTCGACTACCACACCTACGATTTCCGACTTTTTCGGTCCCTGACTCTTTTGCTGAACAGCCTCTGCTTTCGCGCTTTTCAAGATAATCTCATTGTTCTTGATGACATAGTCGATTCCGCTGTTACTGAATACTTTTCTTAAAATCTCATTAATGTCTCCTTCGCAATCGTAGTCCTTTTTCTCGTCATTGGCGATAACACCGGACTTGAAGAAGAAAGTGTACTGGCTATTTTCTTCAATCAGCTGAATAGCCTGTTGCATGGTGATAGACTGACCCTTGAGAATGATTCTCTTTCCTTGTGCGCCATGAGCGTAGAGAGCCATTGGAAGGAAGCAAATCAATAGAACGGCATATCTGAGTATGCTGTTACTAAAATGCATGTTTTTCATGTTTCTAAAAGGTTAATAGTGAATATATTGATAATTGATTCTTATGTATTAATATAATATGATGTTGTTATTTTCTTGTTTTTCTTTTAAATCGAGGCTGATACATATCTTTTCGATGATATTGGTAAGCGGCTCGTCTTTACGTATAGTTCCGTTAAACTTCAGCTCTTTGAGCTTTTCTTCTTTAATTATGATGTTTACATGGTATGAACGGTTGATAAAATCGATGAATTCCTGTAATGGCTTGTTGGTAAAGCGATATTTACTTGAGCGCCAGTCATACTCGTTGATATCTATATTCGTGCGTACAACTGATTTGGCCTGGGTATTGTATACGATTCGTTCGTTCGGTTGCATCGGCAGTTCTCGCTGTCCTTCCTCTGCCTGGAATTTGATGGAGCCGGTGAATAAGGTAATTTCCGATTCCATGTGCCCGGCTTTGATGTTGAATTCCGTTCCGGTCACTTCAATACGCGATTCCCGGAAATAAACCCTGAAGGGTGCTCCCTGAGCTTTTTTCACTTTAAAGAAAGCTTCTCCTTTTTCCAGGAAGATTTCTCTGTTGTTCAGAAATGACTTGTGATAGCGAATTTGAGAAGCTGCGTTGAGCCATACTTCCGAACTGTCCGGCAGCATGACTGCCAGCTTATCATTCATTGGAGCACTGATATTAATGTCGGATGATGAAATATTGTTGGCAATCCAAAAGCCGATAATGAAGATGGCAACAGTGGCAGCGATGGAATATCCGATACGATAGTATTTCTTGTTTCTCTCTAAAGGCTGTTTTTCGTTCCGGCATCTGACCATAATCTTATTGAGTATGGTGTGCGGGGGAACATGATCTTGTATATGAGCTTTAGGAGCTTTATCCCATTGTTGAGACTGAAAGTTAACCATAGGCTTCTCATTGAGAAGCTGTTCCCTTTCGGAAGTTGTCAGTCTGTCGGCTAACATCTTTTTTATAATATTAATGAGTTCTATTGAATTCACGTCTTTGTATATTAGTGATAATGATCGTTATTGACTTCGGTTACATACTAAATACTCCCCATATTACATTTACCCCTATCGGATATAAAAAAAATGTGTTTTATTTTTGTATCTTTTAAATAATGTATAGCTTTGTTGTCACTAATATTTGCACAAATATGAACGAAAGAGAAAGAGTATTGGCTATTAAGGGCGGTGATCATCAAGCGTTTATAGATTTGTATAACGAGTATTGGAGTCAGGTTTATGACTTTAGCCGATTGTACATCGCTACAATTGCTGATGCAGAGGAAATTGTTCAGGATGTGTTTGTGAAGTTGTGGGAATCAAGGCATTTACTGAAGGAAGATGAAAATATCAAAGGTTTTCTCTTTATTGTTACCCGAAACATCGTATTTAATAAAAATAAGAAGAGAGTAAATGAGAATCTTTTCAAAACCTCTGTTTTGGTAGCCTATGGAAACGAAGGTTATTATAACTCCACTACTGTGGAGGAAGATTATTGCGCTTCTCAACTAAAAATATTCATTGATCGGTTAATCAATTCACTTCCTGAACAACAAAGAAAGTGTTTCTTGTTGAGCCGTGAAGAAAGCCTGAGTTACAAGGAGATAGCCGAGAGGCTTGGTATTAGTCAGAAGACTGTAGAAATACATATGGGTAAGGCCTTGAAATTCTTGAAAGATAAGGTGAAGCGAGGCTGGGAGATTCTATTGTCGCTTCTTTCATTTTAGTTATAAAAATAAGACATTCCTTCTTTCTCATTATTTATATAGTGTCGGAATATACTTATCTTCTTTCTTGCTGTTTTTAGCAGGCTGTTACTTTATCTGTATTTTCAATAGCCTCTTTTCTTTTCAGATAGACTTTCTGAAGTAGTCAGATTATTAATGATGTAATAGAAACTCATGTACTTTTGGCTATAATCAGGTTTGGAGGCTGATAGTAATAAGCTTTGATTCGCAAAAATTATTTAGTAATAAAAATAGTTGGAAAAAAGTTTGGTATGGCAGCTTTTTTTGCACTACATTTATCATTCATCGCTGTTTCAAGTTAGGCGTTTCCATTTGAACAGATAAATCAGACAGCATTCCCCGATCATAGTTATTGTATTTGAAAACAATGATTAGAATGTAGTTTTCCGATGTGAAATTGCAAGGTAACATAATAAATAAAGCTTTAATTAATTTGGACAAAATGAAAAAAGTACTGTTAACTTTAAGTTTGAGTATCGTTGCGTCGATGGGCAGCTTCGCGCAGAATGAACCTTATAAGAATCCGAAACTTACTCCCGAAGAGCGTGCGGAAGACTTATTAGGGAGATTAACTTTGAAAGAGAAAATAGGATTAATGAAAAATTCTTCTTTTGCGGTAGAACGGTTAGGAGTAGCTCCCTATAATTGGTGGAGTGAGGCTTTGCATGGTGTTGCCCGTAATGGACTGGCTACAGTGTTTCCGATAACTATGGGTATGGCATCTACCTTTGATGATGAAGCAATTGAAAGAGTGTATGTTGCCGTTAGTGATGAAGGACGTGCTAAATTCCACGATGCCCATCGCAGTAATCGCTATGGATATGGAAACGAAGGGCTTACTTTTTGGAATCCGAATGTGAATATTTTCCGTGATCCGCGTTGGGGGAGGGGACAGGAGACTTTCGGCGAAGACCCTTATCTGACTACCCGTATGGGAGTAGCTGTAGTAAAGGGAATGCAGGGGCCGGCAGATGCCGAATATGACAAGGCTCATGCGTGTGTCAAGCATTATGCAGTGCATAGTGGTCCTGAGGCGAAACGTCACTCTTTTGATGTAGAAGACCTCTCTCCCCGTGATCTATGGGAGACTTACCTTCCGGCTTTCAAGGCTTTGGTGCAAGAGGCAGACGTGAAGGAAGTGATGTGCGCTTATCAACGCCTGGAAGGAGAGCCCTGTTGTGATAGCAACCGGTTGTTAACGCAAATATTGAGGGATGAATGGGGCTATAAACATTTGGTTGTAAGTGATTGCGGTGCTATTGATGATTTTTTTGTGAAAGGCCGCCATGAGACACATAAAGATGCTGCCGATGCCAGTGCTTCTGCTGTGATCAATGGAACTGATCTTGAATGTGGTTCGATATATTCGCATTTGGAGGAAGCAGTAAAGCAGGGATTAATCACAGAAGAACGTATAGACACAAGTTTGCGTCGTTTGTTGAAAGCCCGTTTTGCTTTGGGCGAGATGGATCCGGATTCTATCGTTCCCTGGAGCAGAATTAGTATAGATACTGTGGATTGTGATTTGCACAAACAGATGGCGTTGGATCTGGCACGTAAATCTATGGTATTGCTTTGCAATAATGGTGTGCTTCCGTTGGCAAAAACAGGGGCACGTATCGCAGTGATGGGACCGAATGCGGTTGATTCGGTGATGCAATGGGGAAACTATGAAGGTGTACCCTCACATACATATACTATTTTGGAAGGGATTCGCTGCAAGATAGGCGATGTACCTTTTGAGAAAGGATGTGAGTTACTGGATAATCGGATTTTTGAATCTTATTTTAATGAGATCTCCAACAATGGGCGTCCCGGTCTGACGGCTACCTACTGGAATAATATGAATTTGAGTGGTGATGTCGCGGCTACAAGTCAGATTACTTCTCCGATTAATCTGAGTAATGGTGGGAATACAGTCTTTGCCACAGGTGTGGGCTTATATAATTTTACTG
>OKWE01000815.1_pt1 | contig 20378 bp, 16 predicted proteins | sample 1607051 | NCBI WGS metagenome assembly OKWE01 (sample SAMN04414079, study PRJEB24778) | human gut metagenome | material: faecal | host: Homo sapiens | reverse complement strand
AACAGATTGTTCTTGATGGCAAATTCGCGCAATTCTCCGGTTTGCACCGGCATTATGACCAGTGCCCTTTTACTGCATTTATTTCTGAATTCACGCCAGGCATCCACTGTAGTCTTTCGGGTGGCATCATATTTCATCTTATACCCCGCTTTCTCAAAATACTCCTTATCACGAACATCCACAATAATGGAATTATAAACATGAGAAGCGACAGATGCCACTACACCACTTTCCGGATTATTCTTCACATCGGTCAATACATATCCATCGAACATTCCTTTTAACTGGACTTTTACACCATCCACAGAGGAGTATTCATTGCATGCCAGTTCAAGCCCATTCTGCATGCCTTGTTCATGTATCCCCATATCTTCCAAAGCCTGTCTGGAAAGTTTATAAGAAGTCTTTCCACCGTGGTCGCACAACCAGACTGCTATTTCACTCTTGCCTTTTTCTACCGCACGGTTCGTCAATCCCGCCAAGGACTGACACAAGAGATGGTATTGCAATCCGCGCATTTTATCTGTCTCGTCTACACTATTACGGCTATCCACAGGGATTACACCCACACAACTCCAGTACTTCTTCGGCTTAGCCTTCATTCCGGGCATGTGATATTTTCCCTCATCTGCCACAGATTCAGATATCCATGGACTTTCAGAGAAACGATAAGGAACACTGCCAATCGCTTTCAGCCCAGCAAAAAGCAACAGGAAACCAATAATAAACTTCATGATTCAACTAAAAAAAATACCTATTGAAAACTGTTATCCTACCTACTAACTATAACTGTATCTCAAAAACCGGAGAATAATTATACTTAGCCTGTATACCTTCACCCAGATCTTTGGGCAGTGCACCGATACGGAAGAAGTACTTCTGTCCGGCTTTCAACTTCTTACCTTCGTCAGAGTTCAAGTCCAATGTCAATGTAAAGACTTTATTCGCATTCCGGCTATTATTCTCAAAATTGATATCATCGCCTTCAATATTAGCCGTTACATGTGCCAGATTGAAAGAGTTGGACGGATTCTGATCCGATTGAGCAAACAGGGCCACCTTTTCGGCTTTACCTGTTCTGTGGCCATACTGTAATTTAAAGGTGGCAACAATAGCGTTATTCTCTTTCTTCACAATGGGCTCTTTGATACGGATATTCGGAATCACCCTGAAATCAAGCCTATTTTCTCCTTTGTCGAAACGATATCCTTTAATCGTATCCAGCTTCACAAAGTTGCCATTATTCATAATGACATCATAAGTACCGGAGAAAACAAGATTGTTTCTGTATTCCCCATTCAGCATGAGCTTCCATTGCTGCACCTTGCGGATAGCATATCCATACTCTATAACCTGCACACAAGCTGCATCACCACTGGTACCAATTTCCTGCTGGATCAACTCTTCTGTTTCGGCATCAATTACCGCACCATATACTTGTGCATCCGGACCATCAAAATTATCCAGCTCGCAGCTTACCATGAAAACCGCTGCACTGATTCCGGCTATTATATATTTAATCTTTCTCATATTCTGTACTAATTTAAAAGTTAAGGATTCTGAATCATTTGGTTAATGGCATTGCGTGGTACATCTTCATAGTATTCGGAGATTGAATAGCTATTGGGACCATTCAGGCTTGCTCCCATAGTGGTTTTACGCACAAATATCAGGGAAGGATTCGTATCACGCAAATCAAGCATAGGCACCAGAATGTCATGAGAGAAATTATTCATCAACGTATGCAGCACTCTCCAACGACGCAAATCCCAGATACGGATATTCTCAAAAGCGAGTTCCACAAAACGTTCGTTTCTCACATTCTCTCTTGTTAATTCTATTTCATTAGTATGTGCGGCTCTCTTACGAATATCATTCAACGCTTTTGCTGCAATAGTCTTATCCCCCAACCCGCTTTCGCAGACTGCTTCAGCATAATTCAGCAACACTTCCGCATAGCGGAATACGATATAATCCAACGTCGTCTTATGATATTGCGCCGGCATACTTTCACTGATCATCTTTCTCATGAGGAAACCAGACATGGAATGAGTTCCGTCTCCTGGCCAAAAACCGGACACCTGATGCTTTTCACCTCCTAAAGAATAGTAAGTCTTACCGTCTTTTCCGGTCACTGTAGTTGGAACACGATACAGTTCTGTTCCATCCGGTTGAATCACACCGCCTTGCATCACAATCTTAGTCCCTTTCCATTCGGTACCGGGAAGTATGATGGAAGCCCACAGACGAGCATCCTTCGCTTTTTTCTCATCTCCATAAGCGATGCCATTAAACAAATCATAAGGGGTATCCTTATTTACTTTGATATAATCAGTATAACCAGTATCAAAACCTGCATTGGAATAATTGTCATTGACACGAGTCTTGACCTTTGCATCCGAACGGATACCCGGCAGGTCCGTATAATCTTCATAAGCATCTACCAAATTAAGAGCTGGAGACATTTTACCCTGTCCCTGTGTCTGGTAAGGCTCGATAAAGTAATTTAAACTACTGGCAAACTCAGATCCTTCTTTTACAATACCTTTAATAAAAATAGCCTCTCCGTCTGTTTGGTTCGGATTAACAAAGATACTACGATAGTTCTCCTCCGCTTCCTTCGGACTGGCAGGATTCGGTTTATACAGTTTATGGTTCGATTCTGTCATAATAGTCAGGGAAGCATCAATGCAATGTTGATAAAAATAGGCTGCATTTCCAGGTTTCATTCCGGCCAAGCCTTTTGTCACAGCCTCTCCTTCCATCGGCGCCAGTTCTCCGAATTTGGCAATAGAAGCAGCATACAAAGCGGCACGAGATTTTAAAGCCAATGCCGCCCATCTGGTTGCCCGTCTGTCCGAACGTTCTTTAGGAAGTTGTGCGGCTGCAAGATCACATTGCTGCATTACATAATCCCATGTATCATACTCTGTGCTACGTGGAACCACCAAAGCTCCCGGATTGGCCGGATCATACTCCTGCAATTCCTTGATCAGCGGTACTCCACCAAATTTTTCTGCCAGGTAGAAATATACATAAGCAGTCATGAAAGCAGCCTCTCCTTCCAGTTCTTTCTTTTCACTGTCACGAATATCCAGTGTAGGGATGATGCTTTTCAGCAAATTAATATCACGAAGCGTTTCATAGCCATGATTAAAATAATCCGCACGAATAACGTATCCCGGTGACTGCTCCCCCCACTGACTTTGTACAGCTTCCTCACAGATATTGGCATACCATAATAAACCGATATTCCCTGTCGGATTATTGAAACCTCCTTCTCCGCTGGTACCCGGCATAAACATGTAATCTTCAATAGGCAAATCGCGATAAATAGTTGCCATAAAAGCTTTTGCCCCATTAGGGTTATTAAACAGTTCATTGGGAGTGATCTTGTTATTAGGCTCAATGTCCAGCAAGTCCGTACATGCCGTAAACACAGCTGATAGACCGATAACCAAATAATATTTTATATTTTTCATATCTAACGTTTTTTATATTAGAAGCTAACATTTACACCGAAGTTGATAGAAGACGATAACGGATAATTCATCATACGATTATCCTGACCGGCTGTTTTCTCCGGATCCAGTTTCAAATCCTTCTTCAAATAAGAGTCACAGAATGTGAAGATATTATAAGCATTTACATAAACACGCAGGTTTTGCAAGCCTACATGACTGGCCCAACGTTGAGGTAACGTATAGCCGACTTCAAGACTTTTCAAACGAAGATAGCTTCCATCCACCGTATTGCGGTCTGTCTCCTGTGCATTGTTCCCCATCGGATTGTAGTTGGCCACGCGGGCTGCCGGGAATCTTCCCGGAATCCAGTTGCTGTTTGCATCAAACGGATCTTCACGATGCCATCTGTCATACAGATAAGCAGATGAATTACCTTCCCAAGGTGCATAATTGCGCAGGTTGTCGGGGATCTGGATAGAATAACAGGCTGCTCCTTGGAATAGAGCCATGAAATCGAACCATTTCCATTCAGCTGTCAGAGTGACGCCATAATTCAGAGCCGGCATATTCAATCCATAATATTTAGGCTTCATGTCATTGCCATCAATGTATCCATCACCATTTACATCTTGCAGGTAATAGTCTCCCGGAAGAATCATGGTATTACCTCTATCACCGCTTTGCACAGGTGCATTATAAATCTGATCATAGTTCTGGAATTGCCCAGCTGTTGTATATCCCCAGCCGATACCACTCCAACGTCCTTCGGTAGCGGATTTCCAAACATCCCAACTACTTTCGTATTCACCATGTATCTGGCGGGTCATCTTACTGCGGGCAAAGTTGAAGTTTCCTTGTACACCGTATGAAACCTGACCGATTTTGTTCCGGTGCCCCAAGGTAAACTCAATACCTTCGGTACGGTCGGCATTCAGATTCTCTTCCGGCAGGGAAGCTCCGAATGTATTGGTCAGTTGGCTGCCTCTGGTAGCCAGCAGCCCATCTCTGTCACGACGATAAACATCAAATGTGAAGTCCAACAAGCCGTCCCACAAAGTTATATCCACACCAAGGTCATAAGTACGTGTCGTAATCCAGGTCAGGTTCTTATTAATAAGTGCCGGAGTCAGTACTCCATTGGTTTGTGTACCATCAACGAACTCGTACCCCTTTGATCCCATTGTAAAGCCTTCTATGAACTGGAATTCATTACCGGCATCAATACCGGTCTCTCCATAGCTGGCTCTTAACTTCAAGTTACTGACAAACGATATATTATCCTTAATAAAGGATTCCTCGGACATTCTCCAGCCTGCACTGACAACCGGGAAAAATCCCCAACGACTCCCCGGAGCATAACGATAAGAACCATTATAACGGAAAGCACCTTCCAACAGATATTTGCCTTGGTAGTCATAATTTAGACGCCCCAGATAAGAGATGTTTGCCGTCTCTCCATAGCCGCCAGAATTCTGGATATTCGTTTGAGAACCTAAGTCAAGAATAGGTTTAGAATAAATCTCATACTCGCGGGTAGCAGAAACATTATCATTCCAGCCATGATTCATTTCGTACATAGCCATCAAAGAAATGTTATGGTCGCGCGCAATAGTAGTACTATAAGACAATTGTGCCTGAATATTAAGATTATTACCATTATTCATATTCACATACAAACTGCTCGGGTCATTAATTGTCTTTGATACATCATACGATTCATTCTGCGAATTATAACTGTACAACTGGTAGAGTTTTCTCTCATGCGAGGTACGGTTATCACTGGCATCATACGAAGTCATTAATTTAGCTTTCAATCCCTTTACCCAAGGAACATCATAGGTCAATGTGGCAGTTGACTGTAAACTACGTCCTCTGCTGGTATTCATACCGGTGAGATCACCATTCATTGCTGCCACTGGATTGTCCAGGAAAGGATAAGCTGCATTGTAGTATTCGGAATTGTTATTGGCATACACTCCGGATGTCGGTCTCATCAATGTAGATTTGAACAGTAAGTCAAAGACTCCCTGGATAGGAGCATTCGTCACGTCATATCTTCCGGAAACATTAACTTCCGCTTTGAGATACTTAGACAACTGGGCTGTAAAATTACTACGCATAGTATATCTTTCGTAATTGAAATCGCCTCCTCGTGTCAAGTCACCATCGTGCGCATAACCGAAACTGGCATAATAGGTCATCTTATCACTACCACCCTCAACAGAAAGAGTATGCTGCTGGCTACCTGCACTTTTTTTGAATACAGCATCCAACCAGTCGGTACTTTCATAGCCGGGACCACCGGCCTGCCATTTGGCAAGTTCTTCAGGAGTGGTAGTAGGGCCGGTACCCGCATTCATTGACAATTCATTGGAAATCTCCGCATATTGGGCAGCATTCATAACCTTCATCATGGAAGTGGGGAAAATAGCTGTGAATGAACCGTTGTAATTAAAACGGGCTTTACCTTTTCTTCCTTTTTTGGTGGTAATAATCACAACTCCATTGGCGGCATTCATACCATAGATTGCCGCAGCACCATCTTTAAGTACAGAAATATTTTCAATATCTTCCGGATTCAAGCGCTGAAATTCAGAACCACCGTCGCCACTATCGCGGACAACACCATCGATTACATACAGCGGACTACCAAAGCCACGAATTTGTACCATAGAACTGAACGAACCTGGTTGACCGTCCTGTTGACGGATCTGTACACCGGCAATCTTTCCCTGTAAGCTCTGAGCCACACTCGTGCTTTTGGTTGTCAGCACTTTGTCACCACTAAGAGTAGAAATAGCCCCAGTCAATGTCTGTTTCTTCTGAGTGCCATATCCTACAACTACTACTTCGCCCAAAACGGCTTCATCTTCCTTTAACACCACTCTTACTGAGTTTTCGGCTCCTACTTTGACTTCCTGAGTCTGAAAGCCAATATAAGATATCTGAAGAACAGCGTTCTTCTCAAGATTTTGTAGCACAAATTCACCCGACATATCTGCCACGGCATTTTTATTATTGGCTCCTTTCACTACAACGGTCGCACCAACCAGCGGATTCCCTTCCTGGTCTATCACCTGTCCTTTAAACTGTGCATGTTGCGCATATACCATTGTGGTACAGAGTAACATGATGCATCCCAACAAGGTGCGTGCTAAATGATTCATGTGTTTTATCATATAAAAAAAGATTTTTAACTTTACAATTACATAAAAGATTTCTAAATGTTACGTTTCCAACTTTTCTCTGTGGATACATTCTTTGGGTCATTTAATCTTTTCTTTTAACATAGGCATTTTCTTTTAGGGGTTAACATTCTTATTTTATTGTTACGTAACGAAAGTCATGTTTATCTGCCTCCTGAAGTACCGGGGCTTCCAGACGATTGTCAATAATACGATCCCAGTACGGACTCAGATCCAACGTTTTTCCCTCTTCCACCACAAACTCTTTAATTTCGATTTCTCTCTTTTCGGAAGTGGAAAGATGAAATCGTTGGAACGCAGGAACGAGGACTTGCAAGACCGCATCCTTGAACTTGAAGACGAAGCCCGACAACGGGAACGGCAACAAGCCAAGCAGATACAGGAGATAAGAAACGCTTACGAGCAACAGCACCGCAAGCTGTCGGAGTTTGCGGATTTTGTCAGACGCTACTTTCCGTATGTGGAGAAGCTGATGCCCGTGATAAGTTTCCTGCGTGAACGTTTGGGCTTTAATGACGGGATAATCAGAAGACTGTGCGAGTTCAAGGAGGTCGGGATAAAAGGCGAACTCTATTCTTCCGAATTTAACCGAAGTTTTGATACCCGACATTCCGTCTGCTCCATCAAACAGGATGAAAACGGTAAATTCGATTTCAAGATAGACGGGGTTTCACACGTGAGCTGGTTCAGAAAGAAGATGAATGAGTTCAGAGAAGCTATCGGAATACCGAAGCCAAGACAGAATAGAAGTATGAAACTGTAAATCAAAAAAATCCGTGATAGTAGAATGGTATATCACGGATTTTTCATACTTTTGTATTGGATTGAGGCAACTCTTTCCAAGACATACGAAAAAAAGAAGAAGCGTTATGCTTATCTTGTACTTGAAAACGTAGGAAATTTTCAAATTGGATACAAGGATAGCATAGTGGTTCTCACGCTATAGCGTGGGCTGCTATTGTTACATCCGTATCCAAGGTTTCCTACGACCTTCAAGTAAGAGTGTGGCATACAGTTCCACGCTTCGTGATTTAACCCATCCTTTGTGGAAGCTGGAGGATAAATGTGTAGTGTATGAACGCAATTAAAAATTGGCTATTAGTTTTTTGCACCATTCTATTAGCAAATGGGTGTGCACCACTTCGAACACCTGTAATAGTAAGGAATGCTCCTATTGAAATGTATAAATACGCATACATTTCTCCGACAAAGGAATTGACATCAAGCACAGGAGGTACATATGGAGGTCAATATGGTATCTATGGCTCTTCAACTACCAAAAGTGTTAATCCGAGTGATGTGATAGCAGGAATATTGATAAAACAGGGGTATATTATATTGCCTGAACTCAAATCCGAATTAGCGAATGAAACCTTAATTGTCAATTATGGCGAGAGTGGTAGGCGTAACAGAGGTTTAGGCTATACAATAGAAGTAACCATACAATTTAGTTCTGCAAAAACCAATGAAATGATATGCTCTTGTACGGCAGAGGGGCAAGGAGAAACAGAAGCTGATGATATTCGCCAAGCCATTAGACGAGCATTGTCAAGTTTATTCCCTGAAAAATAAAATCAATTAATAGCCAATAATATAATAAATTATGAAGAAGCTTATTGTATCATTTGCATTGATGGTTATTACGTTGGCATCGTATGCCCAAGTTTATAAAATGTATAGTACGCGAAACTATCATAACCAGCTTCGTTTAAATACGATGACAGGTGAAGTGCAGCAAATACAAGATGATGGTCAGTCTTGGATTATTTGTAGTGCAAGAGAAATATCTGGAGATAAGGAAAGTAGGTTTTGCCTTTATGAAACACAAAACATGTGGACTTTCATAATGCTTGATACATATACAGGGAAAAATTGGCAAGTTCAATTTAGTGTAAAAGGTGAAGATTATATGTTTGCTGCCCCAATCAACATCTTCTCTCTTGCATATCCCGAAGCAACTTCAAATTGGACTAATAGGTTTCAGATGTTTGCCACCCAAAACATGTGGACTTTCATATTATTAGATTCGTATAATGGACGACTATGGCAAGTCCAATATAGCACACAAGATTTAGATAATCTATTTTGCATACCTATAAACAAAGACGAATTAGGATCCGATAACGAAAAATGTATATTCTCTATTCAACCATTGACAAGCATGTATCAATACTATCTTATAAATGATAGGACAGGTGACATGTGGAAATTCCAATGGAGTACCAAGGGGGATGATTATAGGTGGATTGAAAAATTTAAATAGTCATCATCCTCTGATATGCAGTTGGTTTTACTTATAGTTGTGGTTTCTCTTGTTGCTATTTCTGTTATTGCAGTAGCCACAATACGAATACGCCTAAAAAACAAGTCCAAGGAACTTTCAGAAAAGTTAAACCACATATCTTCTTATAGCAATAAATCCAATTATGAGCAAGCAAAAGAGAGATTGTCGGCATTAAACAACGAAGCATTTATTGATATTCCGACCGACCTTAATAATGTTTTTTCATGTAAGATAATCTCTGCAACGCAAGAAAAGGATTTCACAAATCATTATATACCATATTTTCAAGAGGCGCATTCATTAGTCAAGAGACTTGAAGCCTTCAATATCACTCCATCTGTAGCAATCTCAAACCTAATTCGTGACTTTGGGAATATCAATAAGATTGTCGAGCAACATAATGATGCGGTTATAAATTCTTTACTTGATACACATAAAGAATTTTTCGACCATTGTTTGAAATATCCATTGGACAAGCAGCAAAGACGCTCAATCGTTTCAGAAGAAGATAATTGCTTGGTTGTTAGTAGCGCAGGTAGTGGAAAGACCTCTTCTATTGTTGGAAAAGTCAAGTATCTAACAGAAATAAAAGGCATTGTACCTCATAGAATCTTACTCATTAGTTACACGAACAAAGCAGCAGCCGAACTTACGGAAAGAATGGCTACTAACGGCTTGAAAGGTTATACTTTTCATAAATTAGCCATTGATATTATTGGAAGAGCAACAGGCACAAAACCATCTATTTGCGATAATACTGATTCTTTATTCGTAGATATTTATCACACTTTATTAGGGAATAAGGATTTTAAGAATAGTATAGTAGAATATTTTATTGATTATCAATCCAATGAAGCGGATTGGGAGCAACGCAAGAATGAAAGGCGAGAAAAGTTATCGGAACAAAAAAATGTTCAGTTAAAAGCAATGTGTCCCGATATGGATGGTCGAGCCATATATGTGAGAAGTGAGCAAGAGCAAAAGATATGCTTTGTCTTGTCTTCACTTGGAGTAAGATTCAGATATGAAGAGGCATACGAACATCAATTGGCAGATGAAATGCACTCTCAATATCGCCCCGATTTTTCCATATATTTCGAGCAAAATGGAGTAACCAAACGAATCTATCTGGAGCATTTCGGGGTTGATGAACATGGTCTTGTTCCAGCTTGGTTTGCAAAGGATAAAAATATAACATACGAAGAAGCCAATCAAAAATATAATGATGGTATAACTTGGAAGAAAGCAGCTCATGAGAAATTTGGCACTCAACTTTTAGTAACATCAAGTGCTGATTTCCATTATTCTGATATTAGGGATAAACTCCGTAAACTATTAGATGATGCAGGTGTACCAATTCAAGAGAAAACGGATGAAGAGTTATATGATTTAGTTTTACCCAAAGGAAGTAAGCAGGAAAAGGCATTTATACGACTTGTTGTTACTTTTGTGACATTAGTGAAATCAAGCTGTAAATCAGTTAAGGACGTTCTTAAACGAGCGAAGTATGCAGAGGATGAACGGAGTGTTTTTATTATCAAGAATATATTCCAGCCTGTATATGAACGCTATATAAGCGCATTAAGAGATAATAACCAAATTGATTTTACTGATGCGATTCTTCAAGCCACAGAAATATGTCGTGTTTCACGTCCTGTTGAGTATGATTATATCATCGTGGACGAGTTTCAAGACATATCTGTTGACCGTTATAACTTTTTAAAAGTGTTGCGTGAGGGAAATCCACCAGCAAAGTTGTATTGCGTAGGCGATGACTGGCAGTCCATATATCGTTTTTCGGGAAGTGATATGGCTCTTTTCAATCAATTCTCCGAATACTTTGGAGCAACAGAAATAAATAAGATTGAAACCACATACAGATTTGGAGAACCTTTGGTTTCGTTGTCCTCTCATTTCATACAACGCAATAAATCACAAATTCAGAAAGATATACACTCGTTCAGTTCTGAAATGAAAACAGAATTGGAGTTTTATTCTTATGACAGACGTGATTATTGCAATACGATAGGGCAACTTGTAGCTTCTATTCCATCAGACAAATCAATATTTTTGTTGGGACGTTATTCCTTTGATGATTATTATCTCTCTTTTATGTACCAATCCATCAAAGAGGGCAATAGGTTCTTTTATGTGATAGGAGGACGAAAAATCGAGTTTTTGACTGTACATAAATCGAAAGGTCTTGAAGCAGATTACGTAATACTCTTGCAATGCAATAAAGACACTTATGGCTTCCCATCTCTTGTGAGTGACGACCCTGTGCTTAACTATGTACTAACTAAAAGCGACCAATTCCCATATGGAGAAGAACGTAGATTGTTTTATGTAGCAATAACAAGGGCAAAGATGAAAACTCTTGTGCTATATGACAAGCGTTTCCCCTCTGTATTTGTGGATGAATTTTTGCATCCTGAAAAGGTTTCAGAAGAGAGTTATGTGAAGCACCCCAATGCCAATAAAAGATGGACAAGAAGTGCAGACCAATTTCTATTGAAACTGCATAATGAGGGTAAGAGCGTCAAATATATTGCAAACAAAATGGGCAGAAGTCAAACGTCAATTGTTATGCGATTGAATAAACTTAATCAATAATAATGCTCTATTTTTACCCAATAACATTGGTTGTGTCCCTATTTTCAAGTATAAATCTTAAATAATACAAAAGCACCCAATTTTACACTCTTGGGTGTAAAATTGGGTGCTTGTTTTACAATCTGCTGATTTTCAGCGTTTATTGCGGAGAAAGAGGGATTCGAACCCCCGGAACCTCTCAGTTCAACGGTTTTCAAGACCGCCGCAATCGACCACTCTGCCATCTCTCCAATATGTATGCAAGTATTTTTTAATTGCAGTGCAAAAGTAGTGATTATTTTTGAATAATCAAATTTGGTGGTGGATATTTTTTCTTTTCACTCTATTCATTTTCTTTTAACCACTGAGAATAAACGTTTGTGTCTTTTTATTGTTACTTTTGTAAGTGATAATAATTAAATAGTAATAAGTTTTATATGAGAAGTTTGAAAAGTTTATTGATGGTTGTGGTCGCGCTGGTTTTGGTCAGTTGCTCCATGGCTGCAAAACCAGAAAAAAATGAAACGGAAAAGGTATCAGCACAGGGGGAAGTGATTGTTTTGAATAAAGCGGACTTCCTGTCGAAAGTATATAATTACGAAAAGAATCAGACTCAATGGGTGTACGAAGGCAACAAACCTGCTATTATTGATTTTTATGCAGACTGGTGTGGTCCTTGTAAGAAAGTATCTCCGATTCTGAAAGAACTGGCTGCACAGTATAAGGATGATATCGTTATTTATAAGATAAATGTAGATAATGAGAAAGAGTTGGCAGCAGCATTTGGTATACAGAGTATCCCGACGTTGCTGTTTATCCCCAAGACAGGTAAACCACAGATAGCCCAGGGGGCTTTATCAAAAGAACAGTTTGTAGAGCAGATAGATAATTTCTTGCTGAAAAAATAAGGTTTTGATATATTTCTGTTGGAAATGTTGTGATTTGGAACGCCCGATTCTCGTGTAGGATCGGGCGTTTTTAACATCTGCGAATGTTCGAGAGGAGAGATAAGACGATAAAAAAAGAGGATATCTGCAAAGATATCCTCTTTTTTATTTTGGCAAAGCTCGAATTATTCAGCGCTTTCTGCTGCAGGAGCTTCTTCTGCCGGAGCGGCAGCAGCTACTTCTTCAGCTTGCTTAGCAGCTTCAGCGGCTGCCAATTCAGCTTTCTTTTTAGCTACGATTTCAGCTTTTGCCTTATTTGCTTCTTTTTCAGCTTCCAGACGAGCAATGGCGGCAGCTTTTGCAGCTTCGCTATCTTTGTCCTTTACTGCTTGAACAGAAGCCTGTTTGTTTTTCAACCAAGCCTGAAACTTAGTTTCAGCAGTGGCTTCGTCGAATGCACCCTTCTTAACACCTTCCAATAAGTGTTTTTTCAAGCAAACACCTTCGCGGGAAAGAATGTTACGAGTGGTATCTGTAGGTTGTGCGCCTACCTGTAACCAATACAAAGCTCTTTCGAAGTTCAAATCTACTGTAGCAGGATTAGTGTTCGGATTATAAGAACCTATCCTTTCAATAAACTTTCCATCACGTGGAGCCCTGCTGTCTGCGACTACGATCTGATAAAAAGCGTAGCTTTTGCGACCGTGTCTTTGCAATCTAATTTTTGTTGCCATGTTTGAATAATTAATTTAAGCTGTTTGTATTAGCGGGTGCAAAGATAGGAATTTTCATAAACAAAACAAATATATTGTAGAAGAAAATAATTGATTATCTTTGTCGGCGTGTGAAATTCTCAATTATCAAATAATAAACGGATACATTTATGAAGACGGATACGTTGAAGAAAATGCTATTGATGCTGTTGTGTGTTGTTTCGGTAAATATGACTGCTTTAGGGAAAGAACTGGTTTCGGATGTGTTGCCGATTGCCGATCCTTATATCCTGTTTTACAATGATACCTATTATGCCTATGGAACATCCCGTGCGGACGGTTTCGAGGTGTACAGTTCTAAAGACTTGAAATCGTGGGAGCGTTCTCCGTGCCTGGCACTGAGTAAAGAAGATTCTTACGGGGATAAATGGTTTTGGGCGCCGGAGGTCTACTATGTGGAGGAGGATAAGAAGTTTTATATGTTCTATTCGGTAGAGGAACATGTCTGTGTTGCCACGTCCGATTCTCCTTTGGGCCCATTTGTGCAAGATGAAAAGAAACCGATCCGGGAAGAAAAAGGAATCGATACATCCGTCTTTTTCGATGAGGACGGGAAAGCCTATCTTTATTTTGTTCGCTTTACAAACGGTAATGTGATTTGGTGTGCGGAGCTGAAAGATAATCTGAAAGAGATCAAAGAAGAAACATTGACGCAATGTGTTGAAGCTACCGAACCGTGGGAGCTGGTGTTCGGAAAGGTGGCTGAAGGGCCTTCTATTGTCAAGCAGGACGGGCTTTATTATATGTTCTACTCCGCAAATGACTTCAGAAGTCAGGATTATGCCGTAGGTTATGCAACCTCGGATTCTCCTTTCGGTCCGTGGAGGAAAAGCGAAAAAAATCCGCTTCTGCATAAAGTGGAAGAACTTGTCGGAACCGGTCATGGTGCACCATTCCTGGACAGATCGGGCGGATACCGCTATATTTTCCATGCCCATAAGAGTCGGACAGAAGTGAACCAGCGAAATTCTTACATTATTGATATGTCTCTGGCAGGGAAGGAGCGGGTTTCGATCGGTGGTGGTCTGATACGTCCGGAAGTCGTGAAATAAATCATTCTTTTCGACCGGACGGGATAACAAAGCTCAGTCAGTAAGTTTGTCATCCTGTACCCGTTTGGAGTATATCCTGTCATTCTTTTGAACCAACGGCTGAAATATTGTCGTTCCTATTTATTTACTACCTTTGCCGGTCGTTTTATAAAAGCAATACATTTATATTATATGATTTCAGTAGACGGACTAACAGTAGAGTTTGGCGGTAGCGCATTATTTTCGGATATATCTTTTGTCATTAACGAGAAGGACCGGATTGCCTTGATGGGAAAGAACGGGGCGGGTAAATCTACCTTGCTGAAGATATTGGCGGGTGTGCGTGAACCGACTCGTGGGAAAGTATCTGCTCCGAAAGATACCGTTATCGCATATCTTCCGCAGCATTTGATGACGGAAGATGGCCGTACGGTGTTTGAAGAGACTGCTCAGGCTTTCGCCCATCTGCACGAGATGGAAGCGGAGATCGCTGCTCTCAACAAAGAATTGGAGACACGCACCGATTATGAATCGGATAGCTATATGGAACTGATCGAACGCGTATCGACATTGAGCGAGAAATTCTATTCCATAGAGGAAATTAATTATGACGCCGATATAGAGAAGACTCTGTTAGGGCTTGGTTTCACCCGTGAAGACTTTAACCGTCAGACAAGCGAGTTCAGCGGTGGTTGGCGTATGCGTATCGAATTGGCAAAACTGTTGCTGAAGAAACCGGATGTGCTTTTGCTGGACGAGCCGACCAACCACCTCGATATCGAGTCCATCCAGTGGTTGGAAGATTTTCTGATCGATAACGGGCAAGCGGTCGTAGTGATCAGTCACGATCGGGCTTTTGTGGATCATATCACGACTCGCACGATCGAAGTTACGATGGGGCGTATCTATGACTATAAAGTCAATTACAGCCAATATCTGCAGCTGCGCAAGGAACGCCGCGAGCAGCAACAGAAGGCATACGACGAGCAACAGAAGTTTATTGCTGAAACGAAGGACTTTATCGAGCGTTTCAAAGGCACTTATTCCAAAACTTTGCAAGTGCAGAGCCGCGTGAAGATGCTTGAAAAGCTGGAAATACTGGAAGTCGATGAAGAAGACACTTCCGCTCTGCGCCTGAAGTTCCCGCCTTCGCCCCGTTCGGGTTCTTATCCGGTGACGATCGAGAATGTGTCTAAATCGTATGGAGACCATACTGTTTTCCGTAATGCCAATCTGACGATCGAGCGGGGTGACAAGATCGCTTTTGTCGGAAAGAATGGCGAAGGTAAATCTACGCTGGTAAAATGTATCATGAAAGAACTCGAGCATGACGGCACGTTGACGATCGGGCATAACGTGATGATCGGCTATTTTGCGCAGAACCAGGCTTCCCTTTTGGATGAAAACCTGACAGTGTTCCAAACGATAGACGATGTCGCAAAAGGGGATATCCGCAACAAAATAAAGGATTTGTTGGGGGCTTTCATGTTCGGGGGCGAGAATTCTGCAAAAAAGGTAAAGGTGCTCTCCGGTGGCGAACGTACCCGCTTGGCAATGATTAAACTATTGCTGGAACCCGTCAATCTGCTGATCCTTGACGAGCCGACGAACCATCTGGATATGAAGACGAAAGATATCCTGAAACAAGCCTTGATGGACTTTGACGGGACGCTGATCGTCGTTTCGCATGACCGAGACTTCCTGGACGGTCTTGTGACCAAAGTTTATGAATTCGGAAACAAGAAAGTGACGGAACATCTCGAAGGTATCTACGAATTCCTGCAACGCAAGAAGATGGAAAATCTGAACGAGTTGGAGCGTAAGAATTAAATCCGTATCCCCAACCCGAGCATCAGGTCGTAAGTGGAATAATCCACCCGGGGGTAATACCGGTAGTTCGTCCGTCGTGAGAAATAGCGGTTTGTCAGGGTGATGTTCCACTTGTCCTTTAATAAATAAGCCAGTTTCATCGAGAAGATGGTCAGACGTGCGTTTCCGGCATCACCTTGGATATTCAGGGTGCCGGGATCTGTCTGTGACCAGTCGATCTCCGGATCGTATCCTTTCCATGTAAAGATATGATAGTTTTCCATGTTGAGCAGGAAGGCCAATCGTCTGTTGTAGATGATGCCTGCACCGGCCTTGGTGCTGTAGCCGCTTCCTAAGTTATAATCCCGTTCGCCAAGCAGCATATAATCTGAAAGGCTGGCTCCCAAGGCGACGCCGTTTGCATACAATTCGGCGTAAATATCCGTCTTGTCTCCCGGTGTGGCCTGCTTGTAATAGATAAGGCCTCCTCCTGCCGCTGCCGGTGCTGCGATGCGGTAGGGAGGAACGGTCAGGTCGCTTCCGTCGCGGAGCTCCGAGTTATAGAAGTCGAAATGTTGGAATAATCCGGCGGAAAGGGAACGCGGCCCTTTCGTCCAAACAGTTTTTCCCCATAAGGCTCCGATGGCATTGACCTGGCTGACCACCGGCTGGGCAGAGAACAAATCCATTCCGAAGTTGAAGCGGAACCATTCATAGGGAGAATAAAAATCATCGTTGAAAGGATTCCCGTAGTCGATGCGGAAATTAATGTTCAGACTGGTCGTTCCCCGTTTCGAACCTTCTTGTTCTGCGAGGAAACGAGGTCCCATCGTGACGATAAAATTGACGGGAACGGAAGAGTAGGTTCGTCCTTTTGAAGAACCGTGTCGCCAGGCTTCTCCTGAAATGATACGGTTGAAGGCGCGGACCGGCGACAAAATGCCTGCCAATACCTCGCGCCCCACACGTTCGGCTCCCGACGAACGGTTGTCTATGAACAGGTCGGACAGCCGATAGGTGATTTCACCCAATTCGATTCCTCCGAACGTTGTCGCCAGCATGTCGTTGATCGAAGGCGGTTCATTCTCCATAAAGAACTCCCACATCAGGCTGCCGCCGGCTGCAAACGGGGCGGATTGCCAGAAGTTCATACCGTTGCTGCGAGCTGCGTTGAAATAGAGTGAACCGTGATAAGGGTGGGAGAAAAGGTTTGTTGTGAACTGGTCGGTGTCCCATACCGGACCTTTTTTGAAATTGCTTTTGATCGTATGCCCGTTGATATAAGCCCAATCCTCTTTTACGATATATCGGTCGAAGCTCCAGACGAGCATATTGAGTCCGAATGTTTCGAGTGCCGCTTTCCAAGGGCGGCGGGGTTGGAGTAGGGTTGAGTCACTTGTATAATGACGATGTGTAATTTGAGGTATATATTCTTGTCCCCGTATCCAGGGGAACGAAAACAGACAAATGAGTCCGGTTAGTATAAATTTCTTCATTTTTCCCTTAATTAGATAGTCATCAGCACCTTTTTGAATGCAAACTTATATATAATTAACAGCCGGATGTTCGTTTGGTTTAAATAATTATCAGGTCATCTTTATAGAAAACCGCAACATTGCGAGGAAATACTTATTTTTGCAGAAAAAATCAAAATGATAGACTTTATTACGTTTTGCGATTACACCGGGACATTCGCTTTTGCGATTAGCGGCATCCGTTTGGCTTCTGCCAAACAATTTGACTGGTTCGGGGCCTATGTTGTCGGTGTGGTTACGGCGGTAGGAGGCGGTACGATCCGCGATATCCTGCTCAATGCCACCCCTTTTTGGATGGAACAAGCCTCTTATCTCATCATATCGGCTCTGGCGTTGCTCTTCGTTATCATATTCAGGAAATATGTGATTAGCTTGAACAATACTTTCTTTATTTTCGATGCGATAGGGCTGGGACTGTTCGGCGTGGTCGGTATCGAGAAGGCGCTGACATTCGGATTCCCGATGTGGGTGGCCATTGTGATGGGGACGATTACGGGGGCTTTCGGTGGTATGATCCGCGATATCCTGATTAACGAGGTTCCGCTGATTTTCCGAAAAGATATTTATGCGCTGGCATGCGTGTTCGGAGGCATTATTTATTACGCTTGCTTACAGATGGGTATCGGGCCGTCACTGACGCAGCTTATTGCTGCTACCGGAATATTCGTTTCACGGATAGTGGCAGTAAAATATCATATAAGCGTCCCTGTATTAAAAGGAGAAGAATAAAATTATTAACTTTGCGATATGACAGCAAGTATAAACATTCAAAGTGAGAAAGCCTCGATCCTGCTCATCTATACCGGCGGAACGATCGGTATGATCGAAAATCCCGAAACCGGCGTGCTGGAATCGTTCAATTTCCAACATTTGAAGGATAATATGCCGGAACTGAAGAAGTTGGGGTATGCGGTTTCGACCATTCAGTTCGATCCGGCTATGGATTCATCGGAGATGGGGCCGGAGTCATGGATGAAGATCGTAAAGATTATTGCAGACAATTACCAGTTGTACGACGGCTTTGTCGTGCTTCATGGTACGGACACGATGTCTTTCACGGCATCTGCTTTGAGTTTTATGCTGGAAAACTTAAGTAAACCGGTCATCTTTACCGGTTCGCAATTGCCGATCGGTATGTTGCGGACCGACGGGAAAGAAAACCTGATCACCGCCATCGAGATCGCTGCAGCCAAGGAAAACGGTGTCCCGGTTGTGCCGGAGGTCTGTATCTTTTTCGAAAATGACTTGTTGAGGGGTAACCGTACGAGTAAGATCAATGCGGACAACTTCAATGCTTTCCGTTCATACAATTATCCGCCGCTGGCACATGCCGGTATCTATATAAAGTATGACACCGGGCAGGTTTACCATCCTGTTTCGAGAAAGCCGCTGAAGCCGCATTATCTCTTGGACCGGAATATTGCGGTGCTGAAACTTTTTCCGGGGATTTCTCCCCAGGTGGTGGAAAGCATCCTGAACATACCGGGACTGAAGGGAGTCGTGATGGAAACGTTCGGAAGCGGTAATGCACCGTGCTACGATTGGTTCCTGACGATGTTGAAAGAAGCGGTGAGCCGGGGAATTGTGATTGTAAATGTAACCCAGTGTAGTGCCGGAAGTGTAGAAATGCATCGGTATGAGACTGGTCATAAATTGTTGGAAGCGGGAGTGATAAGCGGTTTCGATAGTACGACCGAAAGTGCTGTTACCAAGCTCATGTTCCTTTTCGGCCACGGCTTGACGCCGGAAGAGGTGAAGGACCACATGAACTGTTCGCTGATCGGGGAGGTGACGATCCCCGACTCATTTCGCCCGTAATTCCTCTTAAGGACTGAATTGGAAATTAAAATGAAACTATCATTTCTGAGTTTAGCAAGTGGAAGCAGTGGAAACTGCTATTATCTGGGAACGCCCGAATTCGGCGTGTTGATTGATGCAGGTATCGGTATTCGTACCATAAAGAAGGTGTTGAAAGATAAAGCGATCGATTTCTCCAAAATTGTTGCAGTCCTGATCACGCACGATCATGCCGATCATATCAAGACTGTAGGTTGTCTGGGAGAGAAACATTGTATTCCTGTCTATACGACAGAGGCCGTCCACCGAGGAATCAGCAAGAGTCGCTACGTGGAGGAAACGCTTGTCAGTTCGCGTAAGGTGATAGAAAAGGAAGTGCCTTTTATGATCCGCGATTTCCGCATTACTGCTTTCGAAGTCCCGCATGATAGTACCGATAATGTGGGTTATTATATCGAATATGGAGATCATAAGTTTACGTTGGCAACGGATGTCGGCCATATTACCGAAACGGTAAGTAAATACATGGGCATGGCGAACCACCTGATCATAGAAGCCAATTATGACGAGGAGATGTTGCAATTCGGCACGTATCCTGCTTTTCTGAAGGAACGCATAGCTAGCCCGACCGGACATTTGAGCAACCGTGAAGCTGCCGAATTCCTCGCAACTCATTATGATCCCAAATTAAAAGATATCTGGTTGTGTCACCTGAGCCGTGACAATAACCATCCCGAACTTGCTTATAAGACAGTCGATTTCCGCCTGTTTCAAGAAGGGGTACGGGTTGGAAAGGATGTTTCCCTGCATGCTCTGAAACGGACTACACCGTCTGATATATTTGAATTTGATTAAAATTTTGTGTAAAAAACGCGGAAAAAGTTTGCGAAGAAAAATTAAACTCTTATCTTTGCACCCGCAATCGAGAAACAACGATAGCATGAATGACTTGGTAGCTCAGTTGGTAGAGCAAATGACTCTTAATCATTGGGTCGAGGGT
>OKWE01000786.1_pt1 | contig 21282 bp, 9 predicted proteins | sample 1607051 | NCBI WGS metagenome assembly OKWE01 (sample SAMN04414079, study PRJEB24778) | human gut metagenome | material: faecal | host: Homo sapiens | reverse complement strand
ACGTAATTTCAACTGACGGGCACTTTCCTCACCCGATACATAAAGAACGCGCTTTTCAGGGATGTGAAGCACAGTTTGTAGTACCAAAGTAGATTTACCGATTCCCGGTTCTCCACCAATCAACACCAGAGAACCCGGAACCAATCCGCCTCCCAGCACCCGGTTCAACTCTTCATCATGCAAGTCGATACGCGGTTCATCATCCGCTTCTATTTCACTGAGAACGATGGGTTTTGGCTTTTCTGTCTCAATCCCGGATACCGGACGTTTGTTTACGACTTCTTTTCGTATCACTTCTTCCACATACGTGTTCCACTCTCCGCACGACGGACATTTGCCTACCCACTTCGGAGACTCTTGTCCGCAGTTGCTGCACACATAAACCGTTTTTTCTTTTGCCATAAGGAAATCTACTTGCTGAATGATTTGTCAAAGATACGAATTTAGCTGTTTACGAGGCAGAAAAACAGGACAATTTATTCCACTTCGTACCTCCTTTATACCTCCTTCGTACCCTCTTCGTATCTGCTTCGCTATTTTCATCCTTCTATAGAAGCGAAGGAAATGCGAACCGGGTACGGCTGAAAAGAGCTTTTGACCAGAACTGTTCAGGCATCAAGTTTTATGAATAGTCCGAAAAATTTTCGGGCTGACAGAGTATTTGTAGAGCTTAAATTGTGGATTATAACAGATTAAAACAGCGAGAAAGCATATTGTGGAGTATTGTGTTATTATTGGGTGGTTTTATGTTATCACTTCTTACCCTATAGCGCTATATTTGCGTGGACTTACGAAAGAATTATATTCATAAATAAATAGAAATCCGATAGATGAAAAAAGTATTATTAAATCTGGTATTCCTTTTTGCTTTGGTATGTTTTGCTGAGGCACAGGAGTTTAAGGTTGCTGATATTTTCAGTGACAATATGGTGTTGCAGCAAAAGATAAATAATCCGTTCTGGGGTTGGGGAAAACCGGGAACGAAAGTGACTATTTCCACTTCATGGAATCCGGATAAAGAATATACGGGAGTTGTTAATTCTAAAGGTACCTGGAAGATAGCCGTACCTACGCCTGCTGCCGGAGGACCTTATGAGGTGACAGTCACTGCCAATAAGAAGAAAGTCTTTCAGAATGTGTTTGTGGGAGAAGTATGGTTGGCAAGCGGACAGTCCAACATGAGTATGCCGTTGAAAGGATATTATTGCCAGCCGGTACTGGGATCTACAGAGGCCATATTGTCTTCAGCAAAAAAGCAAATACATTTCATTAATATACCTACTTTAGCGGCCTATAAACCATTGGAACATTTTGAGGCCGAATGGGTGAAGGCTTCTCCGGAGAATGTAGCGGAATGTACGGCTGTGGGATGGTTCTTTGCAGATTTCTTACAGCGCAATATGGATGTGCCGGTCGGTATTATCAATGCCAGTTATGGAGGCTCCAACATCGAAGCATGGATGAATGCGGAAGCTTGCAAACAATTTGATGATATCCCCGTACCGCCATTGAGTGATGAAACTTCTCCGTGGATTAGTAATGTGCCTACGGTTCTGTACAATGGCATGATTCACCCACTGGTGGGATATGGCATAAAAGGTATTATCTGGTATCAGGGTGAGTCTAATATTTTCAATGTGCCCCGTTATGCTCCCTCGGTTGCTGCCATGGTAAGTAAATGGCGCGAAGCCTGGGGATTGGGAGAAGTACCTTTCTATTATGCACAGATTGCCCCTTACGATTATAAAGAGTGGAACTTTTTCACACCTCAATGGCCGGAAGTTTCGGCTTATCAACGGGAAGCGCAAAGACAGTGCCTAACGTTAATTCCAAACTCTGCAATGGCAGTATTGTTGGATGTAGGGGAGCGATATCTGATCCATCCGAGGAGGAAAAAAGAAGTAGGCGACCGTTTGGGCATGCTGGCACTCTCTAAAACCTATGGAATGAAAGGATTTGAAGCGGAAAGTCCGACTTTCAGTAAAATGGAGGTTGAGGGAAATAAGGCTATTATTCATTTTGACAATCAATTTAATGGGCTTACCAGCTATGGAAAGACTTTGGAACTGTTTGAGATATCCGGAGACAATAAGGTATTCCATAAGGCGGACGCCTATATTGATGAGGAAAAAGGTACTGTAGTAGTCACATGCAAGTATGTGGCAGAGCCTAAAGCTGTGAGATATGCATTTAAGGATTTTGTAAAGGCGGAATTATTTGGTACAGGCGGTCTGCCGGTATCTTCCTTCCGCACTGATGATTGGGATTAATTAATAACATGATACTATGCGAAAACTATTGATTTTATTCGTATCGGCTTTGCTCCCGTGGTTATCTGTCCGGTCACAGAAACCGGTTTATAAAGATGCGGGACAGCCTGTTGAAACCAGAGTGAAAGATTTGCTGAATCGGATGACATTGCATGAAAAGGTGCTTCAACTGAATCAATATACATTTGGGGAGTATGATAATCCCAATAATATAGGTACGGAGGTGAAAAATCTTCCGGCGGAGATTGGTTCGCTGATTTATCTCCATACCGATCCGAAGTTGCGTAACCGGATTCAGCGTAAGGCAATGGAAGAATCTCGCCTGGGGATACCCATTCTTTTTGGGTTTGATGTGATTCACGGGTTGCGTACGGTGTATCCGATTTCATTGGCACAGGCTTGTAGCTTTAATCCTGATTTAGTGACTCAGGCTTGCGGGATGGCTGCTAAGGAGTCTGTATTGTCGGGTATTGACTGGACATTTTCACCTATGATTGATGTGGCGAGGGATCCCCGTTGGGGACGTATTTCCGAATGTTATGGAGAAGATCCTTACCTGAATACAGTCTTTGGTGTAGCATCGGTGAAAGGTTACCAAGGCGAGAAACTGTCTGATCCGTATTCTATCGCAGCTTGCCTGAAACATTATGTAGGTTATGGTGTATCCGAAGGCGGACGGGATTACAGGTATACGGATATATCACCCCAAGCCTTGTGGGAAACCTATCTACCGCCTTATGAGGCCTGTGTGAAAGCAGGTGCCGCCACGCTTATGAGCAGTTTTAATGACATTAGCGGAGTACCGGCTACTTCAAACCATTACATCTTAACTGAAATACTGAAGAATAAGTGGCGGCATGACGGTTTTGTCGTATCCGACTGGAATGCAATAGAGCAGCTGATTTATCAGGGTGTTGCCAAGGATCGCAAAGAAGCTGCGTATAAGGCTTTCCATGCCGGTGTGGAGATGGATATGCGGGACAATGTTTATTATGAATATTTAGAGCAGTTGGTTGCTGAAAAGAAGATAGAAATTTCGCAGATAGATGATGCGGTTGCCCGTATACTTCGGGTCAAATTTCGCCTGGGCTTATTTGATGAACCTTATACGAAAGAGCTGACCGAGCAGGAACGTTATTTGCAGAAAGAGGATATTGCTTTGGCAGCGCGTCTGGCAGAAGAATCAATGGTGCTGTTGAAGAATGAAAAGAACTTGTTGCCTCTTTCTTCAACGGTTAAAAGAGTTGCGTTGATAGGACCTATGGTCAAGGATCGTTCCGATTTGTTGGGTGCCTGGGCTTTTAAAGGTCAGGCCGAAGATGTGGAGACCATTTATGAAGGAATGCAGAAAGAATTTGGTGATAAAGTGCGGCTGGATTATGAGCAGGGCTGTTCATTGGATGGAAATGATGAATCGGGTTTCTCCGCTGCCTTGAAAACGGCTGAGGCATCCGATGTAGTAGTGGTATGTTTAGGTGAGTCCAAACAGTGGAGTGGAGAGAATGCTTCACGCTCTACAATTGCTTTGCCCGATATTCAGGAAAAGTTGCTTTTGCATTTGAAGCAGGCGAATAAGCCCATTGTACTTGTACTTTCCAGTGGTCGCCCTCTTGAGTTGATCAGATTGGAACCTCAGGTAGAAGCTATCATTGAGATGTGGCAGCCCGGTGTTGCGGGAGGAACTCCCTTAGCGGGCATTTTATCGGGCAGGGTAAATCCTTCCGGAAAGTTGTCAGTGACATTCCCGCTGTCTACAGGTCAGATACCGGTCTACTATAATATGCGACAGTCTGCCCGTCCGTTCGATGCGATGGGGGATTATCAGGATATTCCTACCGAACCTCTGTATCCGTTCGGGTATGGATTGAGTTATACTACCTTTACTTACTCTGATGCAAAACTTTCTTCCTTGAAAATCAAGAAGAATCAGAAGATAACAGCCGAGGTTACAGTGACTAACGCGGGTAAGGTGGAAGGAAAAGAAACTGTGCTATGGTATGTGTCCGATCCGTTTTGTAGCATTTCCCGTCCTATGAAAGAACTGAAATTTTTCGAAAAACAATCGTTGAAGGTCGGTGAAAGCAGAGTCTTTCGATTTGAGATTGATCCTATGAGAGATTTGAGCTATACGGATGCAACGGGCAAACGCTTTTTGGAGGCGGGTGAATTTATAGTGTCGGTAGGTGGTCGGAAACTGACTTTTGAAGTGGTGGACTAAGTTTTCCGGTGAATAAACAGTCTTTGATAAAAATAGATATGACTTATGAATAGAATAAGAATAAATATCCTGTTGCTGTTGTTGTGCATATTCATTCCTGGAGTGGCGCAGAATGTATCTGACGGATGGAATAAAAATAGAACGGCAGGATTGACCAAACCTGTATTTGTCTATAACAATTGGTCCGCCTATGATGAATTGTCTGATAACATTCCTCTGGATGAGGCATTGGCAATGAAAGAGTTGGATCACATTGTGCGTTTGAAAAAATTGGGTGTACAGGTGGATTATTATATGATGGACGCATTCTGGTTTGATGTGAATGAAGGATATCGTAAGTGGAGGCCGGACTGCTGGCCGGAAGGTCCCAAACGTTGGCTGGATGCGTGTAAAAGAGAAGGAATAAAGCCCGGATTGTGGTTTTCTACGAACCTGCTGCGCATAGGTGGAGAGGCAAATACGATGAAGATTATTCCGGAATGGGAAAGCTCTGTGGCGGAAGACGGAACAACTCTTTGTCTGTTCAGGGGAGGATATTTGCACCATCTTATGCAGACCCTGCAAATGTACGCGGATATGGGTATTAAGATGTTCAAATTTGATTTTGCTTATTTTGATGCGGCAACTCCTGATGCCAAATGTACGATGTTGCCTACTGATATTGAGGAACAGAATAAAAATGCCTTTATTTCTGCCATAAAAGAATTTCGTTATAGGAATCCGGATGTACTTTTTATTGGCTACAATGGTTTTGGGGGTGATATGGAAAATACGGTTACCCCGTTTCGAAAAACGGTAGACCTGCGTTGGCTGGAAATATTTGATACGATGTATTGCGGTGATCCCCGCTTATCCGATGTGCCGATGATGAACTTCTGGCGTTCACAGGATTTGTATTCGGATCACATGACCTTTCAATACTTGTTTAACGGAGTACCGGTCCGGCGCATTGACAACTGTGCTTTTATGATTGGTACCACGGGTACTTGTTATAACAGGGCTTTAAATGCTTGGAAAGGCATGATGATTCTGACGATGGCACGCGGGGGCTGGCTGAATGTCTGTCATGGAAATATTGATTTGCTAAGTGATGATGATGCCCGCTGGATGGCTAAAGTGCAGCAATTGTATATGAAGGTACAGCAGTATGGAAGTATTTCAGCATTCGGGGCTATCCCCGGCAAAGCGCTGTCATACGGATACATGGCTTCCGCTGAAGGAGGAAACCTTTATACTGTGGTAAACGCATCACAAGAGAAAGCCAAAGTAATGTTGCCTGAAGCGACAGGAACGGGGAGGGTGCTTTTTACGGACAGTGGTTTTATGCCTGTTTTAGAAAAGAATATTGTGGAATTGGGGCCTGAACAGATGGTTGTTGTCGGATACGGCAAGTTCAGTAACCGGGAGTATGATTTAGGTATTGAGAAAGATATCGTTATCCCTGCAACAATTCAAAAGGTAAAAATAGATGTGCAAAAGAAAAATGAGCATACCTTGCAGGCACATTACACCCCTTCGAAAGGGAAAACTGTGCGGATTCTCTTTCAGCAATTGGATGAGCATGGAAAAGCATTCCGTTCGTGGGGCGGTGCTCCTCCTACCGGGATTAAAATGGACCATTTCTTCAATATAGAAGTAAAGCAGGGCAAGCGTTCTGTTCCGATAAAGAAATCGCATGATAAGATGATCTGGTGCGGCTTGTCATGGGCGGTAGGAGAGGTTTCTGCTGACGATATAAAAGAAGGACGTCCGTTGGAAATAAGTTGTACCGTTATAGATGGGAATAGCGAACACTGCTTATTGGAAGTTTACGAGGTTGAATATTCTGCTGAAAAGAAATAAGATTGGAAAAGGGATGACTGGAACAGTTTCACAGTCATCCCTTTTTTGAGGTTATCGGTCTCCTTTTTTCAGATCCCTGAAATTCTTGGGTGTTTCATTATATACTTCCTTAAAGCACTTGATGAAATAATGTGCTTGGTTAAAGCCGGTCAGGTAGGCTATTTCCGCTATTGACAAATCACTGTTTATCAATAGCTCGGATGCTTTTCGAAGCCGGATAGCTCGGATAAACTGATTGGGTGTCTGCCCGATAAGCATTCTGAACTTCTTATGAAGCACTGTCTTACTGATATTCATGGCTATTGAGAATTCCTCAATGTTGAAGTCCGCCTTATCCAGATTCTCTTCTATCACCTTCATGGCCTGTTGCAGGAATACTTCCTTGGAATTGAACTCAATGGTATCACTGTCTTTGGCTATCAGGTTCTTTAGGAGTTGTTCTTTTCGTTTCTGGCGCGTATTCAGGATATTCATGATCTGATTGATCAATGCTTCCGTATCAAAAGGTTTCTTGATATAGATGTCAGCGCCTTCTTTATAACCCCTTAGTTCATCTTCAGATGAAGTTTTGGCAGTCAGTAATATAACGAATATATCGGCATAAAGGGAATTTTCCTTTATATGGCGGCACAGTGTCAGACCGTCCATACCGGGCATCATGATGTCCGATATTACGATGTCAGGAAGATACTCACCTACTAATTTCAAGGCTTCTTCTCCACGGGTGGCTGTCACTACGTTGAAGTGCTCCGCCAATTTGCCCGCAAGGTATTTAAGTATCTGTTCGTTATCTTCTACCAGTAATATGGTGGCACTGTTCTCTATATTGGTTGCCTGTGCTTTAAATTCGGTAATATCAGTTGTTTCCTGATATTCTTCTGAGTTCTCTACCGGTAGTTTGATGCACAGTGTGGTGCCTTGTCCGGGTTGTGAGTCAATAGAAACTGTGCCGTTCATTACTGATACGAATTTCTTCACGACATATAATCCTATGCCCAATCCGTTGGGAGTGTTTTCCTTATTGTATTGGGGTTCCCGGTAGAATTTATTGAATACGGTTGCCTGGTATAACTGATTGATACCCGGTCCCGTATCTTTTATGAATACACTCAATTGTCCATCTATATATTCCAGTGCCACCGATACACTGCCTTGATCGGGGGTGTACTTAATGGCGTTACTCAGTAAGTTATATAAAATCCTTTCAAACTTCACACTGTCAATCCATATGTGTATGGAGGGGATGTTGGCCTGATAGGATAGCTGGATTTTTTTAGAGCTTGCCAGATAATTGAATGCATTCACTATGATGCGGCAGAATGATACGATTTCTATGTTTCTATTGTTTATCTTTACTTCAGAGAATTCCACTCGCTTGAAGTCAAGGATTGTAGAAAACAGATCGGATAAGAATGCAGCATTCTTGGTGATAATGGACAGCCTTTCATACTGAATATCATCTTCTTTGGTTTCACGCAACATATCATTGGCAGGTGCCAGTATCAAAGATAAAGGCGTAATCAGGTCGTGCCCGAGACTTTCGAAGAAACTTTCCTTTTCTTTTAATAGTTCTTCTTTCTTCAAAGTCTCCATCTCCTGTATCTTTTGTATACTCTTTCTTCTGTAGTGTCTGATAATCATATATATTATGAGTGCGATGCTCAACAGGATAATCAGGCAGGAAATGAAATAGAACAAAGGTGTTTTCCACCAGGGCGGAGCGACAATAATGCTCATGGACCAGCATGGCTTGGTGCCTGACTCTTCGTTATATTTCATAATTTCCAAGGTGTATGTGCCGGGGTTAAGTTGTGAGAAGGTCAGGGGTACGGACATATCGAGATATTGCCAGCTGTCGGTAAAACCGATCATCCTGTATAGGTATTTATTGCAGTAGTTGGCTTCCCCTATTTCAGTAAAGGACAGGGATATCCATTTGGAGGCATAAGACAGGGTGATGGAAGGAATATATTCGGTATTCTCTTTTAAAATCACCCGGTTGTTTATCGTATCGCCTACCTGTATCTTTTGGTGGTTGATTTCCAGATCAGTCAATATGAGTTTGGTCTTATCATACTGATGCAGCGCCTTTTCCACATCCACAACCATGAGTTGTTCGGTATTGCCGAACAGGATATATTCTTTGTTTTCATAGGTTGTTTTTTCGGCTGAAAGGATAGAAGAGTTGCCCCAATAGCTGATATTCGGTTCGCAGATGCGCTGTTCACTGTTTATGTAGCAGAATATCTTCTCACCGATAAAGAACCATAGATTCTGGTTATCATCGAGCAACAATGACTTGATGGCCCCTTGCGGCAATGGGTATGTAGGGAATGCGGTAGAAACTTGCAGTGAATCATTGGATACTTCCATCTTCAACAGATTGTTTGATGTTCCTATCCACCAGCATTTATTACTTTTATCTTCTATGATAGAGTACACAATCTCCTGGTCGATGATTTTGTCTTTTAGAGTGACCTGGTCTGATGCATTGAAGATGGAGAGCCCGTTATGTGAAGCTATAAACAATTGATTGTCACGATAAGGTATGATAGCGTTTATCCTGTCCCGACTGAAATAGTCATAATGGATATAATCTTTTATTTGCCGGTTCTTCTTGTCCAAGCATAGGGACATCAGACCGTTTTGTTTGGTGCCTATCCACACTTTATTGTCTTTTATATAGAAAGTCGTAATCTTTTCTAATTCAGTGCTTGCCGTAAATTCTTTCCATTGAATTTCCTGTGAATTATTATTCTGGAAAGAATATAATAATCCTATGCCATCGTGCCCCACTAACGTAATATCCTTATTTTGCCCGATAGATAAGATATGGTCCTTGAATTTGTCTTTGCTTTTATAATTCTCCTTTTCAGTAGAGGTACGCATATCGAAATGATACATACCGTCACCTAAGGTTCCCAACAATATTTTGTCTTGTAAAAGGGCGATAGAAGTGATGGGAGAATGAGTTTTACGAATTGAGAGCAACTGGCTGATTCCCCTGTCTGAGGAGGAGTACTTATAGAGTCCTTTTCCGTATGAACCTATCCAGATATTATCAAGGCTATCTTTATAAATGGCATTGATAAAAGTGGTACCCAGATGTTCTGTGCCGGGTAGTGGATAAATACGCTCTTGCTCTTTATCATATACTTTTATTCCTTCTCCCCAGGTGCCGATCAGAAGTTTGTTTGCTTCTCCTTCTATGCGGTATATGGGGGTATTGCTGTTATGCAGATGGATGGTCCGGGCTTGTTCGGGTTGTTGGCTCCAGGTTAATTCATAGAGCGCATTATCCCATGAAGAGTAATACAGTGTATTGTCTTCTCCGGTGTCGTGTAGTTGTGTGATGGTCTGGTTCTTGGGAGTAATGTCTGTCCATGTTTGTTTTCGGGAGTTGTACATCACAAGTCCTGTATAGGTGCTGATCCATATATGTCCTTTAGGCTTTTCCACAAAACTGGAGACAATGGCTCCTGAATGGCTACGTTCGGCTGTGAAACTGGTACGTTCTGTATTCTTGGGAGTTAATTTGCATATACCTTCTTCCCAGCTTCCCAACCAGATGTTATGATCAGAGTCTTCGAATATGGAAACAATCCGGTTAGGGATGGGGTCGGAAACCTGCTCATTGAGGTGGATGAACTGGTCGGTCCGCGGATTGTATATATCTACTCCTCCGGTCTTAAAGCCAATCCATAACAAGCCTTTGGAATCAAGGAACAAGGTTTCTATATTATTATTCTTAAGACTGTTGTTTGTCGCTTTCCCCGATTTATAGACTTTAAACCGATGTCCGTCGAAACGGTTGAGCCCATCTTCTGTGGCAATCCACATATAATAGTCATTTTCGCAGATAGAAGTGATTTCAGAACTTGATAATCCATCTGCTAAATCATAATGTAATAGCTTCTGTGCTCCGGCAGTGGAAGCTAAAAAGAGTACGAATATAAATAATAGCTTTCTCATAATTTTAATGTTTAGGGCAATACATCATATATTGTTCGAGTAAATCCTCCATTTCTTTTGCAGGTAAAGACTCTATTAAACGGATATGCTTTCCTGTTTTTGTAGCTCTCCATGTATTATTACCCTCAGAGTCTACAGATATAATTCCCCGTTCGCTGATATAATAAGGTGTATAGTCTTTTATGGCTACCCAAACAGTTGCCTGATCCCAACTCCATCTACCTTGTGGTTCTCCCTGCGACATGCTTAGTAAAAACACATCTTTTATAGGATGATTTTCTACAGGCATCCGGCTAACCCGGCGACCGGTTATTATGTTGTAGCCAATCTCGAATCCACAGAAAATAATTTCTGTAGGCCAATGGTTCACAACGAAAGAGGAGGAGGAAGCGTCACAATATATATTATATTCTCGTCCTTCGGGGAATATTCCTGCCATGGAAACTAACTTTTTAACCTTTCTGCGTACAAGTTCTATTCCTGTTTCCGGTGAAAATTCGTCTCCTTTTGATTGTAGTAGTTCTTTTAGATTGGAGAAAGCTCCGATGGTGCAGATTGTGACACTATTATCCGGTTGCGTGCATAAAACAGAGCGATATACCTTGACGGCATTGGGGGCATCTGATGATTTGGCTATCCGGTGGGGATATTTCTGAGGCAAGACTTCAGTCCATTTCTTGTTGTGCGGGCATTCCAATGTGACTGCACTTTCTCCTTTGGCAACGCCAAGAGGAATATCAGGTCGTTTGAAGTATGTATTAATGATTTCAATGCAAGGAATTGTTAATTCGGACTTATTAGAAGATACAGTAGCCAGTATATCTACATATCCACTATCAGCTAAGGCATGCATCACTGCCATGGCACCCACGTCATCGTAGTCAGGTCCCAAGTCCGTATCTAAAATCAATCGGACCTTATGAGCATTAGTTATATTTGAAGGGCTGCATCCACAAAGGAGAAGCGATAAGAAAGAGTATAAAATAAATCTTATTCTAGTCATAGCGTACTGATTAAAATTCAATATTCAAAAGTAGGAAAAAATAAGCGATCCCCTTCTTTTTGAAGGCGCTTAAAAATATAAGAATCGTGCCGATTGATAACAAATTCCTGTTTTTGATAGCGGATACAGGAATTTGTTATTCTTTTGTGCTTTTCTGTTATCCTGTTTATAAAGAAACAGGGACTTTTGCATCAGTAACTTTTTAATTAAAAATATTATGAATAAACAACATGTTTTGCAAAGACGAATCATCTTCGGATTGCTATTCCTTGGTGGAGTAACTTTCTCCTATGCATCAACGGAAAAAGATCTCGGTTCTTCAACATCAGCCGTTACACAACAGGCTGTAACTGTAAAAGGTTCTGTGAAGGATGCTTCCGGTGAAGCGATAATTGGAGCCTCTGTAGTAGTAGAAGGTACTACGAATGGTCTGATTACAGATGTAGACGGACATTTCTCTATTCAGGCATCAGTAGGACAAAATCTCGTGATTTCTTATATAGGTTATGAAACGCAAGTCGTGAAAATAGCCCGGGCAAACCAGCAAATTAATATTGTATTGAAAGAAAGCTCGGAGTTGATTGATGAAGTTGTGGTTGTAGCCTATGGTACGCAGAAAAAAGCCAATCTGACGGGAGCGGTATCTTCTGTAAAGGTCAATGACATTAAAGACATTCCGGTATCCAATACTTCCAGTTTGCTGCAAGGACGAATGAGTGGTGTTACCGTGAGCTCTTTCTCTGCGCAACCCGGTGCTGAGGGAGATGTGGAAATCCGTATCCGCGGTATAAACACTTTTGGTGACAGTAATCCTATGGTGCTGATTGACGGTGTGGAAGGAAGCCTCAACAGTGTTTCTCCGAATGATATTGAAAACATATCAGTATTGAAGGATGCGGCTTCTGCCTCTATATATGGTGTACGTGCTGCCAACGGTGTAGTTCTGGTTACAACAAAACGAGGAAATGCAGACAAGAAGACACTATCTTACAGCGGATCCTATGGTGTACAGAAAGCTACGGTTCTGCCTACATATATTAATTCATGGGATTGGGCTACTCTTTATAATGAGCAGAATGAGGCAATGGGAGATGTAACTACGAATTTTACTCCTGAAATGATTCAGCAAATGAAAGATGGATCAAGACCGGATTTGTTTGCCAATACCCGCTGGTCGGACAAAATATTCCGTTCTGCTCCTATCCAGACCCACCATTTGTCTATGTCGGGTGGTAATGCCACTTCTCATTATATGGGTTCGGTAGGATATATGGGACAGGATGGTATCATGGAAGGTACAAGTACTGACCGTTTTAATTTCCGTCTGAATGCTGACAGCAAGTTCATTGATATAATCACTTTAGGACTGAATGTTTCTGGTAACCATGAAGAAGTAGAGGAACCTACCATTGGTACTTACTATGTATTCGAACAGATGAAATGGCATTCCCGTCCTTCGGTACCTTATAAATACAGCAATGGTGAATGGGGATTTGTGGATGGTAACGATAAAATGCAGGCTATTAAGAATCCGGCTTATGCCACTACCATAACCTCAAAGAAGAAATACAGCCGTTTCGACGGTAAGGCTTTCCTGGAAATTGAGCCGATTAAGAACCTGTCTATCAAGACCAGCTTTGCTTATCAATATAACCAATGGAACAGTATTGGTGCTGAACCTGCTTATATTCCTCAGGATTCGTATGGTAACCCTGTGGGAGGTAGTGGTAAGAATTACCTGACCGATGCTTATTATTCCGAAACTCAGTGGATCAACGAAAACATTATTACTTATCACTTTGATGTGAACGGCCATGCTTTCAACTTCTTGCTGGGGCAGTCTAACCAATATAATAATTTCCGTTCTACCACGGCAACAGGTGAAGATCTTCCGAGCGACAATATCACCGTATTGAACGGTGCTTTAAGTACTTCTGCTAAGGGAGATGCTGCCGAAGCTGCTTTGAGATCATTCTTTGGCCGTGTGAACTACAATTACAAGGATCGCTATTTGGCTGAATTCAACCTCCGTCGTGATGAGTCTTCCAGAATACCTAAAAAGAACCGTACCGGTTATTTCCCTTCTGTATCTGTGGGCTGGAACATTGCTCAAGAGGCTTTCATGGAGAAATATAGCTTTATCAGCCAGTTGAAACTAAGAGGTAGCTGGGGTGAACTGGGTAACCAGGAGATCGGTTACTATCCGTTTGCACAGTATATCGGTTTGGGCAATAACTATGTATGGGGTGACAACAAAGTTTCGGGTGTGGCTATTTCCTCATTGGCTAATCCTGACATTAAATGGGAAACAACCGCTACTACGGATATAGGTATAGACGCCGCTTTCCTGAATAACAAGATTACCCTTACTGCTGACTATTTCTACAAGAAGACTTCTGATATTTTGCTGCAATTGCCCATTCCCGGAATTGTGGGTATTTCTACTGAACCTTATGTGAATGCTGCATCAGTAAAGAATGAAGGTTGGGAATTCGCTTTAGGTTATAATGATCAATGGGGCGACTGGAAATTCGGTGCAAATGTCAATTTCAGTAAGGTGAAGAATGAAATTCTCGACCTGCACGGTAAAGATTCATGGATTACAGACTGGTCTATCAATCTGGAAGGACATCCTATCAATTCTTATTATGGTTATGTAGCCGATGGATTGTATCGCACACAGGCTGAAGTGGATGAAGCTAATGAAAAGAATTCTGTTGGCGGTGGTGCTTTGAAGTTGGGTGATATCCGTTATAAAGATGTCAGCGGTCCGGAAGGTAAACCGGATGGAGTAGTGGATACTTACGACCGTACAGTGATCGGTAATCCGTTCCCTGATTTTACTTACGGTTTTGGTTTAAATGCCGCTTACAAAGGATTTGATTTATCTGCTTTCTTCCAGGGTGTAGCCGGTGTAGACCGTATTGTGATGGATTATCCTACCGTTTCGGGTAATGTTACGACGGCATTCCTGGATCGTTATTCTGAAAGTGCTAACCCTAACGGGAACTTCCCGCGTCTGGGTAATGGTGACTATAACAGCCAACCCTCTTCATTCTGGTTGAAAGATGCTTCTTACTTGCGTCTGAAGAATATTGAATTGGGATACTCTTTCAAACAAGAATGGATTCGCAAGGCGAAACTGGAACGCTTAAGAATATATGTTTCTGCACAGAATATCCTGACTATTACCGGCATTGACGATTATGATCCTGAAAAGTATGGAACCGATACTCGCGGTCATGCTTATCCCAATGCTAAGACATTCTCTGTGGGCTTAAACATTACATTATAATTTAAAATAAAGAAGATCATGAAAAAAATATATTATTCAGTTATTTTGTCATTAGCCTTTTCCCTCTTTTCTTGTTCAGACTTCCTGGATCGTGAATCTTTGTCAGAGTTGTCTAACGGTAATTTTTGGAATACAGAGGCTGATGCGACTAAAGCGTTAGTAGGTTGCTACGATGCTTTGCACAGTGAAGGTAGCTTGGGATTTTGCTGGCCGGGTGGAAATACTTGTAGTTTGCGTGAATTGGAATTTGCTACGGATAACGGCTATTTTGCCTGGATTCCGTGGGTGGGCCCCGATGTGATCACTACCAATACCATGAGCCCCACAGCAGCTGTTACTAAGGCTGTATGGAATGCTTCTTATGCAGGTATTGCACGATGCAATAATGTTATTGAAAAAGTACCGCAAATGCTGGAGAACGGTAAAATAGGTGAAGAAGCAGGTACAAGAATTGTTTGTGAGGCTAAGTTCATCAGAGCGTTGTTTTATAATCACCTGACCAGTCTGTACCGTGATGTTCCGAAGGTGTTTAATGTGTTGACTACTGAAACGAGCCAGGTACCTAAGTCACAAAAATCAGAAATTGTAGCTGACATAATCAAGGACCTGAAGGACATTACTGCCGAAGGTATGTTACCTGTTACGGCTGATAGAGGCCGTGCTACCAGAGGTGCCGCATTGGGCTTACTGACCCGTGTATACCTGTACAACGAGATGTATAAGGAGGCTGCCGATGCTGCTTTACAGGTTATTAACCTGAGCCAATATGAGATAGACCCGAATTACAGTACCCTGTTTACGGAAGCTGGTGGTGCCAGCAAAGAAATAGTATTTGCCATTCGCTTTAAAAATACCGACCAACAAAATGGTGAGGGTGGTTTCTTAGCTTATAACTACGGTTATCCGATGGAATGGCAGTTGCCTTATCCGAATTTAGCAAACGATTTTTATTGCAAGGATGGCAAACCTATTACCTCTTCGGGAATCTATGATCCGGATGATGATTCAACTCGCGACCCGCGTCTGACGTATACACTGATGACGAAAAATGGTGATACGTATGACGGCAAGGTAAGTGATGCATGGTGGTCCTGGAACAGTCCATTCCAGTTGTTTATGCGTAAATATCAGAATCAGCCTACTACATGGGCTGCCGATAATCAGGATATGTATGTCATTCGCTACGCTGATGTACTGTTAATGCGTGCTGAAGCTTTGGCTAAGCAAAATACGGGTAAAGACGAAATTATGTCAATGGTGAACCAGGTGCGTCAGCGTGCTGATGTGATGATGCCGAAGGTGGAAGATGCCGAAGGTTCCAATCTCTCTTATGATCAATTGCTCGACGTGGTGAAGCATGAAAGAAGAGTGGAACTGGCTTTGGAAGGTACCCGTTATTTTGATCTTATGCGCTGGAAAGAAATGGATAAAGCATATGAAAGATGCCGGGCAGACGGTGGGGCAGGTTCTCATATCTTCGATTCGTCAAAAGGATATGTATGGCCTATACCTCAATCAGAGTTAGACAACAACAGAGCTTTGGTTCAGGCACCGGAATGGGGTGGTAAATAATTGAAATAAATTCCAGATAGAGGCTGGCCGGATGAAGATCCTGTCTGAAGGCCGGCCTTTGCTCTGCTAAATATAATGATATGAGAAGTATATACAGCCTATTGTTTTTGTTAATAACGTTGGGATTGAGTAGTTGCAGTGAAAAGAAACCCACCCTTCGGGAACAATCTTTCGATGAGGAGTGGTTGTTCTATCGTGGGGATATTGTTGAAGGTGAGAGATCAGATTTAGATGACTCACAATGGCGTCAGGTGAACCTCCCGCACGATTGGAGTATTGAAGATATCCCTGGAACAAATTCTCCTTTTACTGCAGATGCTGTCACCGAGGTTTCGGGAGGTTTTACTGTGGGTGGAACTGGCTGGTATAGAAAACATTTCTATGTGGATGCAGCTGAGAAAGGGAGATGTATTGCTGTCGCTTTCGATGGAATTTATATGAATGCAGACATTTGGGTAAATGATCGCCATGTAGCCGATCATGTTTATGGATATACTGCATTCGAGCTGGATATAACAGACTATGTGCGATTTGGAGAAAAAAATCTGATAGCTGTTCGTGTAAAGAATGAAGGTCTGAACTGTCGTTGGTATACAGGTTCGGGGATCTACAGGCATACTTTCTTGAGGATAACCAATCCGCTGCATTTTGAAACTTGGGGAACATTTATCACTACACCTGTTGCCACAGCAAATAGAGCGGAGGTACATGTACAGAGTATTCTGGCAAATACTGAGAAAGCAAACGGAAAAGTGATTCTGGAAACGCAGATTGTAGATAAGGAGAATCGCACTGTAGCCCGGAAAGAGCAACAGGTAACATTGGATAACAAAGAAAAAACAGAGGTTGGCCATACATTAGAAGTGGCTTCTCCGCAATTATGGTCTACAGACACCCCCTACTTATATAGAGTTGTAAACCGTCTTCTGCAAGACAATAAAATAATAGATGAAGAATGTATTTCAATAGGTATACGCAATATTGCATTTAGCGCAGAGAATGGTTTCCAACTGAATGGTAAATCCATGAAACTAAAAGGCGGATGTATCCATCATGACAATGGCCTTTTGGGTGCAAAGGCTTTTGACCGGGCAGAGGAAAGGAAAATAGAACTACTGAAAGCTGCTGGTTTCAATGCGCTGCGTTTATCCCACAATCCCCCTTCAACTGCTTTACTCAATGCTTGTGACCGCTTAGGTATGTTGGTGATAGATGAGGCTTTTGATATGTGGCGACAAGGTCATTACAAGGATGATTACGGACAGTATTTTGATAAGTTATGGAAAGAAGATCTGTATAGCATGGTTGCGCGGGATAGAAATCACCCTTGTGTCATAATGTGGAGTATCGGCAACGAAATCAAAGACAAAGAAACTGCTGAAGTGGTAGAGGTATGCAGGGAATTGACAGGTTTTGTGAAGACGCTTGATACAACGCGGCCTGTTACGGCGGGAGTTAATTCTATTGTTGATGCAACGGATGATTTTCTGGCTCCTCTGGATGTTTGTGGTTATAATTACTGTTTAAACCGTTATGAATCGGATGCCAAACGTCACCCGGACCGCATTATCTATGCTTCGGAGTCCTACGCATCCCAAGCTTATGATTATTGGAAAGGAGTAGAAGATCATTCATGGGTGATCGGTGATTTTATCTGGACTGCTTTTGACTATATTGGTGAGGCAAGTATCGGCTGGTGTGGGTATCCGCTTGATAAACGTATTTTTCCTTGGAATCATGCCAATTGTGGTGATTTGAATCTTTCGGGCGAACGTCGTCCCCAGTCCTATTTGCGTGAAACGTTATGGAGTGATGCACCGGTATCCCATATTGTTGTGACGCCTCCTGTTCCTTCTTTCCCTCTGAATCCGGATAAGGCGGATTGGAGTGTATGGGATTTTCCGGATGTTGTGGATCATTGGAATTTCCCGGGATATGAGGGGAAAAAGATGACAGTATCTGTATACTCCAATTGTGAACAGGTTGAACTGTTCTTGAATGGGGAATCTTTAGGAAAACAAGAAAATACTGCCGATAAGAAAAATACGCTTGTCTGGGAAGTACCTTATGCTCATGGAATATTGAAAGCCGTAAGTTATAATAAAGGCGGTGAAGTGGGCACTGCAACGTTGGAAAGTGCCGGTAAGGTTGAAAAGATCAGATTATCTGCGGACAGAACGGAAATCGTAGCTGATGGTAATGATCTAAGCTATATCACATTAGAATTGGTAGATAGTAAAGGCATTAGAAATCAGTTGGCTGAAGAATTGGTAGAATTTTCTATAGAAGGAGATGCTACGATTGAAGGAGTAGGTAATGCCAACCCTATGAGCATAGAAAGTTTCGTTGCTAATAGCCGGAAGACGTGGCGCGGAAGTAACTTATTGGTTGTTCGTTCCGGGAAATCTTCAGGACGGATTATTGTAACAGCAAAGGTAAAGGCACTGCCGGTTGCGAGTATTACTATAACTCAGAAAAAATAGAGACTGCCTAAAAATCAAATTTAAAAGAAGTATGAAATTGAGAGCATTATTAAAACGATCTATATTTGTCATCATAAGCTCGTTGATTGTCACAGCATGCAGTCAGGGCACGGATTGTTCCGTACGAAAGATTAAATTTGATCAGGATTGGAAGTTCCATCTTGGCCAAATGGAAGATGCGACAAAAGAATCTTACGATGATTCGGAGTGGCGGGTATTAAATCTGCCACATGACTGGAGTGTAGAGCCTCTTCCCGGTTCGGATGGCTTATCGGTAGGCCCTTTCTCCAAAGAAAGTGCCGGAGGTTTTGCTACCGGACAAACCGTAGGTGGTGAAGGCTGGTATAGAAAATCATTTACTATTGACCGTAAAGATGCTCATAAACTTCATTCTCTTTATTTTGAAGGAGTCTATGCGCAGTCCGAAGTATGGGTGAACGGACAAAAAGTGAATTTCAATGCGTATGGATATTCGTCCTTCAAATGTGATATTACTTCATATTGTCATCCGGCAGGTGAAGTGAACACCATTGCGGTGAAGGTAACGAATGAGGGGAAAAATTCCCGTTGGTATGCCGGTTCAGGTATCTACCGGCATGTATGGTTCATAAAGACCGATTCTGTCCATTTGGATGAATGGGCGGTTGCCGTACGTACTGCAAAGATGGCTGGTGATGAGGCTACATTGGCTATAGAGGCGGATGTGCTTAATGAAAAGACGGAGAAAGCAGGAGTAAATATGATGGTTACGATTATTTCTCCTGATGGTGAAGAGGTAGGAATGAAAGAGCAGACAGTGAGTGTTGACGCGGCTGGTAAGCAGACTGTTGCTTTCTCTTTGCCGGTGAAACAGGCAAAGCTATGGTCGGTTGATACTCCGCATTTGTATGAAGCGAAAATTTTAATTCGTTCCGGGCATGAAGTGTTGGATCAAATATCTGTTCCTTTTGGCATCCGTACTATATCCTTCAGTGCGAAGGAAGGATTTAAGTTGAATAATTTGCCTCTGAAACTGAAAGGTGGCTGTGTACACCATGATAATGGTTTGTTGGGGGCGGCTTCGTTGGATAGGGCGGAGGCGCGTAAAATAGAATTGTTGAAGGCAAATGGATATAATGCAGTCAGATGTGCCCATAATCCTCCGGCAGAAGCTTTTCTCCGAGCTTGCGATGAACAAGGTATGTTGGTGATTGATGAGGCTTTTGATCATTGGCAAAAAGAAAAGAATCCTCAAGACTATCATCGTTTCTTCGATGAATGGAACGAAAAAGATATTTCGGCAATGGTGCTGAGAGACCGGAATCATCCGTCTGTCATCATGTGGAGTATCGGAAATGAAATTCAGGAACGTTCGGATGATGCCGGTATAGAGATTGCTGAAAGATTAAGGAATATAGTGAAGAAATTGGATCCTTCACGTCCGGTAACTGCTGCTATCAACGATTATTGGGATAATCCGCAGCTGAAGTGGAAGGAAGATGCTGCAAAAGCCATGCAACATCTGGATGTGGCAGGATACAATTATATGTGGTACGAATATGAAAATGATCATCAGAAAGATCCCTTACGTATCATATATGGTAGTGAGACTGTTGCACAGGAAGCGGCTGTAAACTGGAACCTGGTGGAAAAGCGTCCGTATATCATTGGTGATTTTGTATGGACGGCCCTTGATTATCTGGGTGAAGCGGGAATAGGGCATACACTGGAACTGAGTAAAGGCGAGAAGAATCCACAGTTTATGGGTTGGCCCTGGTATAACGCCTGGTGTGGAGATATTGATATCTGTGGAGAGAAGAAACCACAGTCCTATTACCGGGATATTATCTGGAAGGAAAGGGAAATAACAATGGCTGTACAGCCTTTGCCGGCTGTCGGGAAAACAGAAGATGTGAGCTATTGGGGGTGGAAGAACGAATCTCTTAGCTGGAACTGGAAAGGGCTGGAAGGCAAACCGGTAAAAGTAAATGTTTATAGTCGTGCACCTAAGGTAAGGCTTTATCTTAATAATGAATTGCTGGGTGAGCAAGAAGTTTCAAAGAAAGACTATACGGCTACGTTCATGGTCAACTATCAGCCGGGTGAATTGAAAGCAGTGGCTACCTATGACAGCAGTGAATCTTCATGCGCTATTTTAAGAACCACAGGTGCTCCGGTACAGATACGTTTAATCGCAGACCGCAAGGTGATTAAAGCGGATAGGGACGATCTGGCTTATGTTACTGTTGAATTGATTGATAAAGAAGGCAGGGTAGTACCTGATGCTGATATGAAAGTGACTTTAAGTGTTGTGGGGAATGGTATTATCAGGGGATCAGGAAATGCATGTCCTACAGATATGGAAAGTTTCCGCTCCTTATCACCTAAAACTTTTAAAGGTAAAGCAATGGCTATATTGCAACCGGATGGAAATGCGGGTGAGATAACCTTGAATGTTTCAGCAGAGGGGATGAAAGGAGCATCGATTACAATGAGAACGGTGGATCGGATGTCGGCTAAGCAAGAGGGAAAAGATATCGTGACTCCCGGCAGTATCTGGAAAGATATGGATGGAAATCCGATAAATGCACATGGAGGAGGTATTCTCTACCATGAAGGTACTTATTATTGGTATGGTGAATTTAAAG
>OKWE01000783.1_pt1 | contig 21372 bp, 20 predicted proteins | sample 1607051 | NCBI WGS metagenome assembly OKWE01 (sample SAMN04414079, study PRJEB24778) | human gut metagenome | material: faecal | host: Homo sapiens | reverse complement strand
GGAAGAGTTTGCTCCTCGGGGGGAGGCGTTCGGCTTCGCATCCACGGGCCCGGAAAACCTCCGACCTTCCACCCGGCATCGGGATCTCCATCGGCCCATCCATACTGACATCAACAAAACAGCAAAACAACAAAACGACACAACAACAAAACCGCACAACCGGAAATCAGAAGGTCATGAATTCTGGGCGCCAAGACTTCACGACGCCATGTCGTTAAGACTTCCGGACGTCAGTCAGTACTGAAGTCAGTCAGTACTGACGTCAATCAGTACTGACGTCAATCAGTCAGTCACTTTTTGGAAGGGCGAGCCTTCCGGGCCCATCCATTTTGACCGGTTTTGTTCCCGAAGTCGGTTTCGGGAACGGACGGTTCGTCTCTTTGCGCTGGCCGGCGAACAAGCGGGAACGGGACGGGATATTCGACCCGTTTTTGAGTCCCCGGAACATGATATGTTTCGGGACTCAGCAAGCTGTGTTTTCCGTTACGCGAAATAAATTTCGTAACAGAAAACAGCTTGCCCGCAAGGGGGTTGAAAACTCCTCCGAAGTCGTCGTTTTTTACCGGGCACCCCGTGTGCCGAGACCGATTTCTTGGCGGCCATCGGGCCCTCGCCATTTTCACTCGAAATTGGCTCTGCAGAACCTCGTTTTTGCACATTACCGCACAAAAAACGGGGCAAATCCTGCAGGATTTGCCCCGGAAAAAGGCTCGATTCGATCCAATTTTTCGAGAATAAAACACCCGATTTGCAGTTTAGTTTTGGCAGTTCAGAGCGCTTTCTGATGATTCGACTGCATAAAATTAGGCACTATAATACGTGTTTCCCGGCTCATCAAAAAGAGGTTTCAGCCACGTATTTCCGCGGCTCAAGCACTCAATTTCCGCCCTCAACTCGGCAGCGTCGAGCACCAAAGACAGCCCGTCTGAGGACAAAAAAGGGCCGGTTCCGAAGTTCGGAACCGGCCCTTTCTGTTCAAACGAGGCGGCATCTACACGAAGCACCCCTCCTCGATCGGCGTAAGATCTTCGAGAACTTGCTTGATACGCTGTTCGTGCGAACGCGGACAGATCAGCAGGGCATCCGGTATGTCGACCACAATATAGTCGTGCAGCGAATCCACCACAATGACCTTCTTTCCAGCCGCCTTGATCAGGCTGTCGGTCGTATCGTAAAGTTTCGAGAAGGTCGGCACGACGTTGCCATCGGCATCCTTTGCCGAGAGTTCGTAGAGCGAGCCCCAGGTTCCAACGTCGTTCCACCCGAAATCCGAGCTCCGCACGAAGACATTATCGGCCCGTTCCAGAACGCCGTAGTCAATCGAAATCGACGGACAGCGCGCAAAGATCTCCTCCACGGAGTTTTGCTCCTCGGGCGTAGCGAATTTGTCAGCTTGCCCGTCAAAGAGGCCGTAGACCTCCGGCAGATGGCGTTCGAGCGCTGAGAGAATGCTCCGCGTCGACCAGACGAAGATACCGGCATTCCACAGGTAATTACCCGCTGCCAGGTAGCTCATGGCGGTCTTCAGATCGGGTTTCTCGCGGAACGATGCAACGGGCGAGATCTCCTCGGCGGATGCAGTCTGGATATAGCCGTAGCCCGTATCGGGGCGCGAAGGGCGGATACCAATGGTAACCAGTGAGTCGTGCGTCTCGGCGAACTCCATGCAGGAGGTGATGTTGCGCCGGAACTCCTCCTCATCGAAGATGAAGTGGTCGGACGGCGCCACGACCATCGTCGAGTCGGGCTGCAGCGCCTTGAGGCGGAAGGCCGCATAGGCGATACAGGGTGCCGTATTGCGTCCGACGGGCTCGCACAGCACCTGTTCGGGCCGGAGCTCGGGGAGCTGTTCGAGAACCAGTTGCCGGTAGGCGGCATTCGTGACGACAAGGAAGTTTTCCGCCGGGATAATCGGCGCGAAACGCTCAAATGTATGGCGGATGAAACTCTTCCCGGTGCCCAGAATATCGAGGAACTGCTTGGGAAGATGGCGTCGGCTGGCCGGCCAGAACCGGCTGCCGATACCTCCGGCCATGATGACGCAGTAACGATTGTTGGCTGTCATAAGCCCTGTCGATTTATCGCTCGGCCCGCATCGGGTTTTCCAGGAAGTCCTTGTAGGCAAGGCGGATGCCGTCCTCAAGTTCGGTCTTGTAGGTCCAGCCCAACGCCGTGGCCTTCGAGACATCGAGCAGTTTGCGCGGTGTGCCGTTCGGCATCGAGGTATCCCAGCGGATCTCGCCCTCGTAACCGACAACCTTGGCTACCAGTTCGGTCAGCGCCTTGATCGTCAACTCCTTGCCCGTGCCGGCATTCACCGTCTCGTTGCCCGAGTAGTTGTTCATCAGGAAGACGCACAGATTGGCCAGGTCATCCACATAGAGGAACTCTCGCAACGGGCTGCCGTCGCCCCAGCAGGTCACGTAGGGAAGCCCCTGCTCCTTGGCCTCGTGGAAGCGGCGGATCAAAGCCGGAAGCACATGGCTGTGCGTCGGGTGGTAGTTGTCGTTCGGACCGTAGAGGTTCGTCGGCATCACGCTGATGTAGTCCGTGCCGTACTGGCGGTTCAGAAACTCGCAATACTTCAGACCCGAAATCTTGGCCAGCGCATAGGCCTCGTTCGTCTTCTCCAACTCCGAAGTCAGCAGGCACGACTCCTTCATCGGCTGCGGAGCCATGCGCGGGTAGATGCACGACGAGCCCAGGAATTCCAGCTTCTTGCAGCCGTTCTGCCAGGCGGCGTGGATGACGTTCATCTCGAGGATCATGTTGTCGTACATGAAGTCGGCCAGGGCGCTCTGGTTGGCCTCGATACCGCCGACCTTCGCCGCTGCGAGGAAGACATATTCGGGACACTCCTCGGCAAAGAAGCGCTCTACGGCCTCCTGGCGCGTCAGATCCAGCTCCTTGTGGGTCCGGGTAATGATATTCGTATAGCCCTGGCGCTGCAACTCGCGGATAATGGCCGAACCGACCATACCACGGTGGCCGGCGACATAGATTTTTGCGTTTTTCTCCATCATAAGGCGTCCTATTTTACGATACCCTTCTCGAGGTACTCGGCCAGATTCGTGCGGATCTCATCACCGGCACGTTCCACGGCCACTTTTGCCATGTCGGCATCGACCATGATCTTCACCAGCTGCTCGAACGAGGTCTTCGTGGGATTCCAGCCCAGTTCGGCCTTGGCCTTCGAGGGATCACCCCACAGGTTTACGACATCCGTCGGACGATAGAAGTCCTTCGAGACCTCCACCAGCACACGCCCCGCGGCCTTGTCGATAACCTTTTCGTTCTCGCCCTCGCCGACAAACTCCAGCTCGATGCCCACGTATTTGAAGGCAAGATAGCAAAATTCCCGGACAGAGTGCTGCTCGCCCGTGGCAATTACGAAGTCTTCGGGCTTTTTGTTCTGCAGAATCAGCCACATGCACTCCACGTAATCCTTGGCATATCCCCAGTCACGCAGCGACGAAAGGTTACCCAGGTAGAGTTTGTCCTGCTTGCCCTGAGCGATACGGGCGGCTGCGAGGGTGATCTTGCGCGTCACGAAGGTTTCGCCACGACGCTCAGACTCATGGTTGAAAAGAATACCCGAGCAGCAGAACATATTGTAGGCTTCGCGGTACTCCTTAATGATCCAATATCCATAGAGCTTGGCTACGGCATAGGGGCTGTAGGGATGGAACGGGGTTTTCTCGTTCTGCGGGACCTCCTCCACCTTGCCATAAAGCTCCGAGGTCGAAGCCTGATAGATGCGGCAGGTCTCGGCAAGTCCGCACTGGCGTACGGCCTCAAGAATGCGCAACACGCCCGTAGCATCGACGTCGGCCGTGAACTCCGGAGCATCGAATGAAACCTGCACATGGCTCTGAGCCGCCAGATTATAAATCTCATCAGGACGTACTTTTCCAACGACCTGCAGAATACTCATCGAGTCGCCAAGGTCAGCGTAATGCAGGTGGAAATGAGGCTTTCCCTCCAGATGAGCAATACGCTCGCGGTAGTCGGTCGACGAACGGCGGATCGTGCCGTGAACGTCATAACCTTTGTCCAACAACAGTTCAGCCAGGAACGAGCCGTCCTGGCCTGTAATCCCAGTGATTAAGGCTGTTTTCATTTTTTAAGAAATAAAATGTTATGGAATATTGCTAGTGATGCGAAAGTTTGGATACAAGGATCTCACCGATCTTGTAGAGATAGCGCAATCCTTCCAAAAACAGATTCGAATAGACTCCGTTCTGTTTATAAGCCACCATGTGTTCTTTGAGGATTCGTTTGTGGCTGACCATGCCCGATGAAGAAGCTCCGCCGGTCCGCATGGTAACAAAATCCTCCGGGATGTATTTCATGCGAATCCGATTGATAAAAATCAGTCGCAGAAGATTCTCAAAATCAGCAGCAACGCGCAACGACGTATCGAACGTGCCGTACTTTTCATAAATCGTTCGCCGACAATAAAACGAGGGATGAGCCGGCATAAATCCCAACCGCATCAGTCCCCGGCTGAAGACCCGTGATGAATAGTATCTGACGCAATGAGTCAGATCATCATCATTGACATAATGGATATCACCGTAGATGGCATCTACGTTCGGATCGGACAGAGCCCTGGCGACATGTTCAAGCACGTCGTTCGACGTATAGAAATCATCCGAATTGAGCAGGCCAACGACATCTCCAGTCGCCATCCGGATCCCCTTGTTCATGGCATCGTAGATTCCTTTGTCCGGCTCGGAGATCCATCGTAACTTTCCTTGATAGCGAGGTTCATACTCACGAATTATATCAAGGGTTGCATCTTTTGACTTCCCGTCCACAATAATATGCTCATAGTCAAGATAAGTCTGACTTAAAACACTTTCAATAGTGTCACGAAGAGTCACACCGCTATTATAAGTAGCCGTGATAATAGTAATTTTCATTAAATAAGATCGATTAAGATATGGTTCGAATTCTTATTTCCCGAGCAGGATTTCCTTGATAAATACGATTGGCTTCCAGATTGCGTTGCGCCACAGAACAAACACTCAAAACAGAATTAACCGCTAAAGTGACCCCCGGACAAACAACACTCTTGGCTCCGACCCAACAACCATCATCCAATATTATTTCCCCGATTATCAGATCAAATGTTTCCTTTTTATAATTGTGATTCCCGCATAATAACATGGCTCCTTGACTGATGCAGACATTATTACCAATTTTCACATGAGCCAGATTGTCGATCCATACATTCTCTCCAAGCCAGCAATTATTCCCAACTTCCAAGAGCCATGGATATTTTATATTTACGCCAGGTTTGATTGTTACATTCCGCCCGATTTTTGCACCAAATAATCGTAAAAGAAACACTTTTAACGACGAGCATGGAATAAATGTATTTTTCAGAAAAGAGACATTAACAAAATACCAAACCAAACGCTTCCAAGCTGATCCAGGATGATACCAGGAATTATCGTATTTATCTAATGATACCGTTTTGCACATATAACACCCATCATTCATAAACAAACTTTGGCTTGGATGCATTCGCGCCCAACCACTCATACAGTTCATACATCTGTCTAGCGACCTGCGAGGCTGCAAATTTCTCCATAACCAAATGTCTTCCACGGAGGCCCATTTCTAACAACTGCTCCGCAGGCATGTGTATAATTTGCTCCATTACATGAGCTATACTATCGGGATATCGATCAACCCACCAACCGCATTTATATGTATTCAGATCCTCCCAAGGAGTCCCTAAACTTGCCATAACCGGGGTCCCCACAGACAAAGCTTCCGTGACAATCATTCCAAAATTCTCGAAATCACTTGGGACAAATAATCCAGATAATCGTACTAGTTCTTCATACTTCTCACGTCCAGAAACAAATCCTCGAAAAGTAACATTCATCAACCGAAGCCGCGTAACCTCATTCCGTAAAAACTGTTCATAATCAGGATCTCCCTTCCCCATTATAATCAACTCGCAATCGTGTTTATCAGGTAGAGACGCAATAGCATAAAGCAGATTCTCAATCTTTTTTACAGGATGCAGTCGGCCTAGAAATCCGAAACGATTGACTCGTTTCTGGCTCATAATAGCAACTTTCTGTTGTGCAATTTCGTCTAAAAAATCCGGAAAAACAGTTGGATTGGGAATAATTGCGATAGGACCAGCATAACCAAAATTACGAATATGTTCCATCTCCTGACGACAAGTGGCATGGAAACAATCGGCATTCACAATATCAGTGTAAAAAAACAATTGAAGGAGAGGCCATTTTTTCCAATACGATCGTTTGACAGCTGCTGGATAAAGCATGCCATGCGGAGTTATAAGATAAGGACTTTTCTTTTTTCGAGCAATTGAACATGTTTCGTGATTACAATATAACCATAACCCATTCGTATGATATAAATCATAATCTTTATGTAACAAAAATTGCCGAATATTCTGAGAATATCTAAAAGGAGAAAGAGAGTCGTTCGGAAAGGCCTTGATCCACTCTTCTCCATTTCCCATAAGATGATCCAACGGATTTTTCGGCTGAAGTGTCAGTAAATCTATTGGATATCCCACAAGGTTCATCGTTGAAAGAAGATCATATGTAGATGTAGATGTACCTCCACTCAATGCTCCAAATTCTGGTATTGTCTGTAAAATCTTCATGCTTCCTAACTAGACAATAAAATTATGCTTTCGAACAAGGTCCATCCTCAAAACCAGAATCTATTCCTTGTTGCAAACATTCAACTAATCGTAATAATCTATGAGCTGCGACTTGAGGGCTCCAAATGTCTTGTATTTGTTTCACCCCCGATCGACTGATATCTTGCAGTTTAGAAGGATGATCAAAGAGATATCCCACTTTATCACACAAAGAATCTAAGGCAGATAAATCCGGGCTTGTAAAGCCACTTGATACTCTCGGCGCTCGAAATAGGACTCCAGACACATTCGGTTTTACAAGATATGGCACACTTCCAATCGCATCACTTGCAACCAAAACACAGCCATTAGACATGCTTTCATTGGCTACAGCGCCCCAACCCTCATTTTGGTCACTTGTAAAAAGAAAAATATGGTGTTGCTGCATATCTTGCAACAATTCATCATTGGGTTTTGTTCCCATAAAATGAACAACATCTTCGACCTCTAGTTTAGAAACCAATGACTTCGTCTGGGATTCATATTCACCACGACCATACATATCCAACGAGAATTTGTACCCTAGTCTTTTCAAGCGAGCAGCCATCATTACCGGCAACTCAGGATGCTTCCATTTTAAATACCGAGAACACCACATGAGAGAAAAAAATTGACCATCTGTAAACCGAGAAGATATCTTCGAGAGATCATTGTTTACTTTGGTAAAATATCCCCACTTATAGCATTTATTTTTAAATGTTAAAAGTTTCCGTTGATCTTGTGCAGCAAACGCGCTACAACAAAGTTTATATAACGGCTTATGCCCCCAACCTCCTAAATGATAAGATAAAAACATTTTAAATATAGAAGGTGAGAACAAATTTATAATCCCGCGTTTCAACCATCTTTCACTCATATCAAACGACAAACGCCCTAGCTTTAATCGTTCTTTTTGGAAAGGTAAAGCCAATATTCCTGAAAACACACAACATTCCGCCTCTCGAGCTAGAATCATTGCCTTTGCATAAGATTGAGAAGACTCCCATGCTCGAAGCAAGTAAGGGCAGTCGGTATAATCCCGGGTATCACCTTTGCGATGTTCTGCCTGCAGATTTGCTAATTCAACAAAACAAAATTGATGGTTCGTCAACTCCCATAGTTCATCGGCAATGTTAGCTTGATGATTATTAAGAATGAGAGAATAAAACACGATTTTCATATAAAACAAAAGCCTCCCAATTAATGGATACCAGACCTTTCAATATCGTTCATTATTTTATACCAATGGTGAACATCAAATAGCTGGGAAACAAGCTCTCCTTGATTTGCATAGGTAAGCAACTCATCATCAGCCATTCTCAAAATAGTTTGAACCCCCTGCAAGAAAGCTTCTGCATTTGATTCGACCTCTATATATTGAATACCATTTAATTGAGGATAATGAATAGTCGACACCACAACACGATTATGGAGTAAAGCTTCTATTATCTTCGAAGGGAAGTTACACTGATTCTCAGGAGCCTTTGGATCTCGAGTACTTAACTGAAAAGTTATTTTATGCAACAATTCCATATAACGAGGAAACGCCAATTGCCCACACCAATGGATATTAGAATATTTTTCGGAATATTCTTTTAGCAGATTCTCATCCCCTTTGTTTCCAGTAATATAAAGGTCACATTCAGGTAATTGAGAAAAAGTCTTTAACACCAATGATAATTGAGCAATCTCTTCAGACAAAACTCCCGACAATAAAAAATCTTTTTCTGGATCTTTAATTGGGGGGATTCCCTCATGATTTGCAGGAATTACACCAGGCAATATGGCACTATTATAGGATTTGAAAAGAGGTGAATTGGCAAGACAAATACGACCATGAGCCATATTTATAAATCTCAAATAAATACGATTGAGCCCCCAACCACTCATTACAGGCGTAAAATCAAGAACTATTACATTTAATTGAACAGATGGTTTAAATAATTTTAACAAAATAAAAAGAAAAGCATTCAACGTGTTTAAATTATAAAACCAAACAGCGGCATCTCTTGGTATTTGGCGAAATATGATCCATTGTTCTTTTAATACAGCCAACTTTTTCCAAAAACCACCTCGCTTACGGAGTTTATCGTATATCAATTCAAAACGATTATCTTCAAAGGCTTCCTGGTCCATCTCGCCCCCTACATATAGAGGCATCATGCTATAAACTCGATCAAATCCACTGCCACTCATCAAATTAAAAGAGAAATTAGACGCCGCAAATGATAGTTTATACTTACTAATCAATGATTCTGGCAGTACACAAGTCCAAAAAATACGAGACATATTACAATAGTTTTATTGTCAATATTCGGTTTATAAAATCCTTGATAAACTTTAAGGCTACAAGGATCAATACTAGGAGCGAATATTTCACAATACTACTTCATTAGTGTCCCGTTAAAATTGGGACGAAGTTAATATTAATCAAATAGTCCCTCCAAGAGGGGATAATCGAGTTCTTTGACATCGTTGAAATTAGTCTTTTCGAAGAGATCTCTCAGTGGAGTCTTATCCGTTAGTGAGATGCTCAAAATCTGCAGGACCTCATAAGTTGACCGCTTTAGTCGCATGTCGTGTTGGACGATGGCGACAAGGCAATAAGTTATGATTGCAGAGCAAATTTGTATTCTGACAGCGTTCTCTGTAGTGCCCCAGAATTTCTTAATCTTGAGGTGCTGCTTGAGCCACTTGAAGAACAACTCAATCTGCCATCGGTTCTTGTAGAGATTAGCAATTTCGAGAGCGGTAAGATGGAATGCATTCGTCAAAAATGCGAAGTCTCTGTCTTGCTCGTCATCGTGAAATCTCACAAGTCGCAGCCTCTCAGGAAACTTCTTCTGTGTGTTCACATCCGTGAGTTCAATAACGGAATCAGAAAGCACATTCTTAGGCAATCTACGTTTCCATTTCGTACACTTGTACTGTAAGTTCTTCTTCGCCCGAACCACGAAGTATGATTCATTAAGACAAATCTTGTAGAGTTCCTTGAATGCATTGTAACCACGGTCAAATACGTAGTAAGAACCTGATTCATAGGGAATCTCCTTCATTGCCTTTGAATCGTGTACCGATGCAGTCGTAATATGGAAGAAAGCAGAAACCTGGGACTCCAGATCATAAAGGACATGCGCCTTAACGCCTCCTTTCTTCTTGCGGAACTTTGCCCACCAGAATACTGACAAGCAGTGCGGAATCGTTGTTGAATCAAATGCATAAACATTCCCCTTCAGCTTGAAGATGTCGGTTGCTCGTTTCTTGCGAGCCTGTTCCATCATGAAGAAGGCAAAGTCTTCAAAGATCCTGTAGTCACGATTCTGATTCGCTGTGGCAAATGTCGTTTTCGCTATTGGATTACGCCCCATTCCAAGGTGATAACATTTGGATTGGTGAGTCTCCAATGCAACGACAACATCACGCAGGCTCTCACGGTTACAGAGTTGTCCGAACATGAGTGCCATGAGCTGATTCCAGCAGGTGAAGTTCTTGACATACCTGTTCCCATCATACTTGTCAACCAGGTGACGGAACTTGTTGTTGTCGAGAAATGCAACCAATTGAGCGAATACATATTTGTCTTTGTTCATAGAGCAGTCCCTTTATGGGCTGCAAAATTACAAATTCAAATCGTCGCACATGAAAAATTACTTCTAATAGACTATGTTTCAACTATTTCAAAGACCGACTTGCCCGCTTTTACGGGACAGTAGTGATACTACTTAATGAAAATATTTCATTTAAGTAAACGATAACAATCTGAGACAAAGCCAATATAAGATAAGTCTCTCTCCCTATTGATTGAAACATACGAGAACAAATTGGAAGCTTCTGATCTACGAAGACTGATATCATATAGACCAATATTGTTCCTGAGATAGCCCCAATCGTAGTAGGTATGATTGGCGTAATGTTATTCCACGCCATATCAAGGCGCCATTTCATGGAAATTAATAATGTAACAAGAGTTAAAGCTACTAATGCCCCAACACTAGTCACCGCTATTTTATTCTGAAATTTATTCAACTCTGCCCCAATCATAATAAAAACGATTGCATATGGAACAGAAGCTAAATTCCAAGGAAGAACTATTTTATTATAACTTAAAACAGCTGCTCCAACCAATATCATGAACAATATCGTCAAGCGTATTCCCCTATTCTCTAATTTATATATGAATTGTGAAATAACAAAAGCGAAATACAACACTGGAATAAACCATAAAGCATATCCGCCCCACCCAGTTTTAATCCAAAGGACAAATGAACTTTTATCCCAATAATTAATTAAGGCAAGAACGATAGCCGAATAGATAATAAACGGCAGCAATAATGTTCGTGCTTTATGCAAAATAAAATCAACTATATTGTATTTGGTAAAATTAGTAACCCACCCCGAGGATATAAAAAATAAGGGCATGTGAAAAGCATAAATAAATCGAGATAATCCATCTGGGATCGATGAATGCCCTAATACCATGAGTATTATTGTTATGCCTTTAGCAACATCCAACCAATAATTACGGCCTTGCATATTTAATATTTTGTTTCGAAGACTGCACATTTAAATATGCATGCATAATAAGAGTAAACGAAACTAAAGGGAATAAAAGTTGATTACAATCATATGGCCTCTGCAGGAATCCTATTATCAAAATCCAAAACGCCCATCCGTATTTTCTGCTATATTTTCGCAAAGAATAAAGGAAAAAGAATGGACCCCAAATAATTAATTGACCAATAATACCATCACACGCCAAGGTCATATATGCATTAGCCCCGACAAAAAGTTGTTTCTCTTTAGAGATTTCTATAAGATGCTGACCTCCTTGACCGATAATTGGAGCTGTCTTAAAAATATCCCAACAAACATCCATTAAATCTGAACGATTATCCCCGGCCAATGTTCCTTTTTTTTCATTATATTCAAATCTTCCAAATATAGCCTGATCTATTCTGTCATTAAATGAAGCAACACCTTTAAGGGTCGCAATAAATAATAATACGGGAAATACTATTTTCAGCCTTTTACCCTTATAAAAAAGCCACAGATATAGTACAATCTGAATAAAATAGGCCATTGATAAAGTCGATATTAAGCCAAAAATAAGAGCCAATTCTATTTTGTGGTTATCCACATACAGTTTATTCATCAGTAATGCTATCATTCCCCAAAAGGCCAATGCTCCCGGTTCATCAAAAAAGCCAGCATTACGAATAAAACCATCAGAATATGCGTTAGACGTAAATAATCCAAAGAAATATCCTGTTCGCATATCCATTTCCTGAAATTCAAAAAAAGGTCGTAGGATACCACCTAATACCAAAACAAAGCCTATTGCCCCTGCAACAACCTGAAATGTTATCCAAAAATTATAGGCTTTTATAAATTCCAATCTTGGCGATTTTAATTGTATTGCAAGAATAAGGCTTGTTACACATAGCATAAAAACACGAGTAAGATACGATGTATCAAATCCATGAATAATAAAATAAATACACCATACCATACATTGCAGGCCAATTAATATAGCGATTGGCTTCGGTATGATAAAAGTATTTTTACCCCAAAAAACATATCCAAAAGTCAAAATAAATAATATGACATAATTAATTGTATAGTGAGGCAACCAACCCATTAAATAAAAGACACATGGCCAGCCTGCTATAAGGCTAAAGAAATAGAGTAAATATCTAAATCTAAAAAATGACGAAAGTTTATTCAGCATCACTATTATTTATAATGCTTTGATATATAGTCGCTAGAATAGTAGCATTGGCACATCTATCATGTCGTACTAATGCAACAGCCTGTTCCTGCTTAGATAAAACCGTAAAATCAGACTCACTAAAAAGACGGATTATAAGATGAGCCAACATTTCATATTCCTCATAGCGATAAAAATATCCTGATTCTTGATCCGTCATCAAGGACGGAGCTCCCCCGCAATAACTAGCCACAATAGGAACCCCTAATATTTGTGCTTCACAAAGAGAGTTAGGAGAATTCTCTATGGCGCTTGGCATTACATAAACATTAGCATCCAAAAATGCCTGCTTCATTTGTAATTCATCTAACGTCCCCAAAAAACGGACATGCCCTTGCACGCCAAGGCGTTTAACGAGGCGCCGCAGATATAAATGATATCCCTGAAAATGTAATCTCGATTTAAAATCATTATTCATGACGCTACTACCGCAAAAGTTAACAATTGTGTCAGGGAAATAGCGTAATATAATGGGTAAAGCTTTTAAGACCTGATGGGCTCCTTTTAAGGGAGCACTGCTATTACTAACAAAAATAGTGAAACGTTTACACTCCTGAAGAGACCAACGACGACCTTGATAAAAGGAATCCCGCAACGTCTCATTCATAAGATGGTATCTGACATTAGGATTAATCGTCACAACATGATCATGATCCCATTGCGTGCGGCCTATAACATCCGTAACATGACGAAGAACATAATTCTCACACTTTGCCCTCCTTTTAAAACTCCTTTTAGCATTTAAGATAAATGTACCTCTATAAAAATCAAGTAATGAGACATTAAAAAGCTTATCCTTAAAAGACAAGCCACCATCCGCATAGCGAGTATAAGGGCCTGCCAATCCCTGAATATTGACTACTATTTTATGTCGTCCAGCATCCGCCATACAAATAGCCGCCGCCAAAGCATATTCTGTTCCGTGAATATGAATCAAATCAGGTGAAAACCGACAAATAACATCCTTGCATTCTTCTATCTGTCGCTTGCTGGTTCTAGATAAATCTGGAGATGGAATCAAATAATACGTAATTCCGTTAATCTCATATTCTTCAAAAGCATTACCATCCGAGCAAATAACGACTCCTAGCTTTATATCTTTTACTTCTCGAATTAAAGCTTCCGCTGAAGAATAAAGCCAGCCACAATGCGCAGGAGATTTTTCTCCTAAATATTCACACAATGGCGGGAACTTGACAAGAGATACCCAAAGTACGTTCATATTCGATTTAATCTATCTATTCATGAATTCTTTGCAACGGCTTTTCAACGCTTCAGCATATGGTCGCCAAGAATCTTTATTTACCGGAATATTTCTCATTGTAATAGGAGTTGTTATATTAAATTCAGGAACAAGAGTTCCATTATCAAGCTTTATAACATTGAAAAGATCATGTAATCCACCTAATCTACATGAACTTGCAGCAATATCGTGTGTTTTTTCCAGATAAATTACAGGAGTTTCCAACCCAAGACAAGGCAGTGCACAATGAATCCGCGATGTGATAACCAATTTAGCCTTCGCATAAAGACGCACCAAGCGTTCAGCCTCTTTCAATCGCTCAAAATCCGACTTAAATTGTCTCGTATAATAATCGCTTTCCTGGCAGATGTAGGTAGATCTCATTATCATATCACGACTAAATATTTTCGTATATTCACGATAATAAAGAGCAGTCTTTAAGATTTTTTTTATCCAGTTTCGACCATGATGAATATAAAATTGCTCTTTATGATACAATTCGTATATATCCCGAAAATGCTTAGTGATTTCTGTTATCGCCTTTAGGATATTATGCACATTGAGAGGCCCATCAAACAACGGATCAACAATATAGGTTTTATCCTCTTTCTCTTCGGAATGATACTTTTCCCCTAAAGTCAACGTCATACATCCAGAAAAATAAGCCTCCACTCCGCATTTATTCAACCAATCTCGAGTATTCAAGTCTCTACACCCTATTGGAGCAAACTGTTTCAAATAAACAAGACTCTGCTGCGATAACAATTCTGTTTTTGCTAAAACATTTAGATGAAAAGCAACAAACAAAGGCTCTATCTTTTTTGAGGGTGGCCAATTCTCTGGATTATGCATATACCAACCATTCATAATCACTTTACAAGGCTCATCATCATAATCTTTAAGGTCCACATCTCGATCTATAAAGCCATCAATATGCGGATAGAATTGAGCTGCCGCTAAAGCTTGAATATAATCTCCAATATTTATCCCGACTAATTTAGGACTCTTCGATACCGAAAGTAATTTGTATTTCATATTTTTATAGATTTTTATTCAAGACTTTTGCATATATTTTTAATATTTTCTCTCCATAATTCTCTATTGAGAAGTTGTTGCAAGCAAAATCTTGAGCTTTTATAATAATATCTCTAACATCATTCTTCGCTGCTATCCGCATAGCCTGAGAACATTCATCAATATTATTGAAAATAAATCCCGTTTCTCTATTGATTACAAACTCTTTCGTTCCACCAGAATTCCGACCAATTACCAAACATCCATAAAACATAGCTTCAATTGAAACTCTGCCAAGGCCCTCATTTTCCGAACACATAAGTAGTGCTGTTGCTTTCTGCATGTGTTCTTTTACATTATCAGATGAGCCAACAAAGTCAACAAAGTCCGCAACACCATATTCACGAACAAGATTATGCAATCTATTTATATATTTTTCGTTAGCCACACCTATAACCCGAAGTCTGTACCCTTGAGACGCAAGATTTGATAAAGCAAAAGCCTTGATCGCAAACTCACAACCTTTACGTTTTGTCAAAAAGACAGAACAAAACAAAAAGTATTTCTCTTTCAAGGGGTCATTGCAAATATTCTGCTTACTTCTAACTGCATCAAAGACTACAAATGCATTCTCTCGATCTAAAGCTATATAATGTTCCAATACAGCCTTTGTAATACCAATAACCGCCGAAGAATTCGATACTAATTGTTTGAGATTTCTCCAACCTCGGAAAGGCATCCAACCAAAGTCCAGATCCATAAACCCTCTTAAATGCCAAACATGCTTCGCTTGCATTCTTTGGGCAATATCGTAACCAACCGTAAGAACACTATTGTTGGTATGAACAATTTGAATATTCCTATCTTGCAAGCGATTTGCAACATAATTTACACACCGTCTATTTTTAACAACATAGCGAATATATTTAGGAATATATCGTAAAATATATCTTACATACTGATGAAATTTCTGAGGTTTTCCACATACATTCTCCTCAAAATCACACACGATACATTCTACATTATTTTCTCTAAAATAATCGTACACACACCCCTTTGATCGCAATAAGACAATCGGATAAACATGGCTTCTTACAGATCGAATAAGATCCATTAGCGAATATGTTGCCCCATCAAAATTCTTTGATGCAAAGGTGACATATAAAACATTTATCATATAATTACAACAACAATAATCTTTAAACTATAAATTATTCAATAAGTGCCACCAATCTTTAGCTATCTTGTCTTGCGAAAATCGTTGGCAGTTATGAATACCTTGAATAGCCATTGCCTGACGTTTTTGTGTATCTCTTATTAATTCAAGAGTGGAGTTAACATATTGCTCTATTTCACCTTCACGTATAACAACTCCATCTTCTTCATCCGTTACAATATCAGTTAATGAAGCATAAGTATTGAATGCAACAGGAACTACACCGAATTGTTGCGCTTCGGTTAATGTTAGTCCCCATGATTCACTTATTGAGGTCATAAAAAAGATCGAAGCCTCTTTATAATATGGTTTAGGATCTTGACGTCCTAATAAATACACATCATGTATCTTCTTTTTCGCAATATACTTTTGATACAATTTAAGATCCTTTCCATGGCCCACAATCTTTAAACACCAATCATTAGCTATAGGTGACAGTTTAATTTCCTGCCATATCCGTAATGCTAACAACAATCTCTTCAATTCTTCATCAAACCGAGAAACAATAAGTATTACAGGTTTCTTTTTCTTCACATCTCCAATAGGAAGATATTCATTAAAGGATAAAGCATTATGGATGACAGAAAAATTTTTCTCATTTTTAAACCTTCCAAAACCCTGATATTGTCTGATAAAGCTCTGAGAAAGAAGAACGACTCTATCGGCATATTGGTAAGCCTCAAAATATGAACGAGACAACGAGTTTGTATATTTAACACGCAGATACGGATATAGAATTAGATGCAATATCCATTTATATAGATCTCGAGTAGATACAATCTGGCTAAAACGGAATAAGAGTCTTTTAAATGTAAAGAATTTAGTTTCTATGCCAGGCTCAAAATGATGAGCGAGAATAACCTTACAACTTAAACCATCAACCGCCTCCTTAAAAAGTTTAACATGAATAAAAGCCCCTTGATCAATGATATAATCGATTTGATTCTCAATAACAATATCTCGAACAAACTGCTTATTTTGGGTTCTATCAGAAGATGTAGTCCATTGATACTCGGCAATAAAACAAGATTCTTGTTTTGTATCTGCCGGAATCTCAAAAAGAGAAAAACATCGACACCCATAATTTTGGGTTAATCCGTTAGCTACAGATATGGTCGTTCGTTCAGTTCCTCCTTTAGTAGAATGAACTTTACCATATGTGTAGAAAAGTATATTGCATTTTGACATCTTTATCCTTCTAGTTTTGGTAGCCTAATTGCAAATGGACAAGCTCTCAATAATGGTTGCAGATCTATTGTTCCTTGTTTCCATTTTCTTATTTCATCATTAACAACTTGAGTTGACAATGCATTATTAACAATAGATAATGGAGCAACTCGATCCTGATGAATGGACAGAAAAAAATCATGGAATTTGAAATGACCTCCAATTAATGGATTACCGAATTCAATCCAAACATTGGGTATATGATATGCTTCTGCAATAATCAATCCATGTAAAGACGATGATAAAATAGCTTGGCAACTACATATTTGATCTATTATATCATGCCAATGTCTATAATTACTCAAGTCTATTACCAAGATATCAGGATAATTATATAAATTGACACCATCTATCTTGACATCTTTAAGCATTTCAATATTAGACACATGAGCCACAAAACCATATTGATATTTTTTCGTAACTCTTGGCTGATAATAACATGGAATTAATAATGCAGGATCACCATATATTTCAGGGCATTCAATTCCTTCTTTAAGAAGTCGTTGTCGAGTTAATGGACCTCGGACTGCATATACCTTTGAAGGTTTTTCTTTTAAAGAAGAATTTTCGCTAATAATGCCAGCCCCCCAGACCTCGGTATTAGGCCGACAAAGCATATCGATAGTTGATCCAATAACTAAATAATTCCGGAAATTTAATCGAAAAGCCAACGACGTCCTATTAAGAAGGATTAATGGTTGCTTAACAATCTCTCTCAAAAAATAATAATTTAGATCATCCCCCCAATTTTTATGACAAACTTTTCCCCTACCATCATAAAATATGAAAGCATTAACAATTACTGGATTCAAAAGCAGTTTAAGATGCTCAACGAATATTATAAATAATTTATACATGGCGAGAACATTTGGGAATCAGGTTCATAATCTTGTCAACCAATTTCGTTAATCCACAAGTCATGATAATTCCTAAATTGACAATAAATATCACAGTCATTACTAACATCGAGCACATCGTTGTATTAGGAAATAAGTTGGTCAAATAAAACGAAAAAGTCACCGCCATCAAGCACACTAAACCGATGCGCCATACCACATTCCTAAAATAAGCCCTCAATGACATATTAATTATTCTTCCAACAATAAATAATCTCGCACATTGAGCAACTCCTGCAATAACCAAATGAACAACAAAAACACTTTCTGGATTGGCACCACACTTCAAAACAATATACGCAATAGGTAAAATCAGCAATAACAATCCACCGACAACACTCTGATAAACCCTAACTCTTCCAGAAGCTTGTGACGAAATCATGAGAGGATTTGCCAAAGTTTCAATTAGCATGATGCATAAAGTTAAACGAAGAAACCAGACAGTATGCTCTGGAACTATTTTAAGCCAAATCGTTAAAATAGTATGGGCCTCAACGATAATTGGCAAGGCAATTAAAAATAGAAGGAAAAAAGATATTTTTGAACTGGCATAAATCAAAGCGTACATCCGATGAAAATTATTGACAGCATATGCTTTCGTAATTTGAGGGTTAAGTGCCATTTGGAAGTTATTAACAAAACCTAAAACCACTCCTTGCACAGTAACAGCGACACCTCTTGCAGCATTAACTGCCGGGCCAAAAAACATATTCAGTAATATATTCAATCCCTGTGTATAACATACACCGGCCAAATTCCCAAATATACTCCAGCCTGCAATATTTCCCATTTCTTTAAAAATAGACTTATTAAAAGTCCAATTAAATTGCGCTTCAGCAAAATGACGTCGACAATAAATGCCATATATAATACGATCCAATAATTGAACGGTAAATAATAATGCCGAATAAACAATGAGTTTGTCCCATGGGACTATCAGCAAGCTATATACGATAAGCAATTTTAAAATTGTATCAAAGATGGAAATATATGCAAATGCAGACATTCTCTCATGGGCAATAATCATTGCATTGTAAGGCAATGAAATAACAGACAAACAGCACGATGCTATTGAAAATTGATATACCCAAACCGCTGCATAAAACCGATTCTCCGGTATAACCAATTCATTATAAACAAACCATAGTCCAATTGTTTCAGCTAATATAAAGATTATAGCTGCTAATGATAAGTGAATAATAATCGCTGTTGAGAATGTAGCCCTTTGACGATTCAATTCTCCTCGTGCTAATTCAAACGTAATAAAACGTTGTGTAGCAGTAGACATTGAACCATTAAGGAATGCAAATATCGTAACAAATCCACCTACAACATTATAGATGCCATAATCTTCAACGCCTAGGGTATTAAGAATTATCCGACTTGTGAATAAACCTACGCATAATATAAATATCATACGCAGGTAAAGAATTATAGTATTTTTCGCTATTCTGCTATTATTATCAGACTCCATCTCCATAATTTAAATTCCACCTCACTCCCCTATAATGAACCTAAGATGAATTCTACGAACTACTGTCGTAAGCATCACTGAAAACCAAATACTAACGACAAAAGCCATCAATGATGTTATAATCGGATTAATTTGCCATTTTGGCAAAGATCCTATTCCGTAATATATTACGTATATGATCATTGGGTGAAATAAATAAATTCCAAAAGAATTTTTTACAATCCATGCATACAAGTTAGTCCGAACAATTCCACTCGACAAATACTTAGACACATAATAAATCAATGCAATTCCATCAATTGCAAAAACGACTTTAGTAAAACAACTTGGGAGAGGATAATCAGATAAAAATATATTTTCAACTATAACATAAAGGCTTAGGACAAACGCTCCCAATACAATAGGCCGGAACGTTGTTTTATATATTATAAAAAAATATCCAAAAACAAACCACACAAAATAGTTCATAAGAGATCCTATTTGAAAATAGGGGAATCTCATGCTTGAATATTGATATACTATGTATAAAATTATAGCAAATAAACCAATCCATAATTGGCTAATTCCATAATGAAGACAAAGAGTTCGCAAAAAAAAGAATAGAAGAAATGCCCAAAACAACATTAAAACGTACCAAAGATGACGAGGATCTATTGCTAAAATAAAACCATCTATAGCATAATGAATAGGATCTCTCAATCCCAACAAGGACATAACTGGCAATACCCAAAAGAAACCTATTATAAAAAACGGCACCAATAAACGATTGATTTTGGATCTCAAAAGACTTTTATACGTAATTTTACGATGTAATACTTCCAGTTGAAACGCAAATATACATCCACTAATAAATATAAACATTGGCATATGGAATGCATAAATGACATTTTTCACTACTGCCATAAAAGATGACATATTCGCAAAATGAGGTATCACCGACAATGGGGTATACATCATAGCGATATGGCCAAGTACTACGAATAATATCCCATAGAACTTCATTATATCCAGCTCAGGGATTTTCTTCACTTGCGTAGCCATCTTATTCTTAAAATCCATATTCTATATCCGATCCATCTTCTTCTGGAGCCAGAAGAAGATGCCCGTACGATTGAGGTGCGTGCGATAGCCGATGCGATGGAGCAGGCGGACAAATTGCGTCTTGTGGCGGATATGCCACTCCATGAAGTTATAAAGACCAGATGTGATCAAGATGCTCAACACTAGTACAATATACAGTTGAACATCAATCGAGCAGCCGATCATGTAGCTGATCCACCAGCACAGCACCACGAAGAAATTCAGGATCAGAATCGCAAGGGTCGTGGCGGCATGCGAGCATCCCAGGCGGATGAACATGTGGTGCAGGTGCGTCTTGTCCGGGTGAAATGGAGACTTACGCTTCAGGATGCGTGTCGTCATCACGCGGAGCGTATCGAAGACCGGAACGGACAGGACCGCCAGCGTAAAGGGAATCAGTCCGATATTTGCAGCATCATAAACCTCGCTCATCGAGCCGTGGCGCAGGATCCGGATCACAAAGACCGACATGACGATACCCATGACCAACGTCCCGCCGTCGCCGATGAACATCTTGGAACTCTTTCCGAAGACGTTGTGAAAGAAGAACGGAATCAGCGATCCGGCTGCCACGACGGCCAACATACCCATCGTCCGATCCCCCACGTACCAGAACATCACACCGAAAAGGAGGCTCGTCAAGATGCAGTAGCCCGACGAGAGGCCGTCTACCCCGTCGATCAGGTTGATGGCATTGATGATGCCCACGGCCGCAAAGACCGTCAGCGGAATGGCTACCCCTTGCGGAATCTGATTGAGGCCCCACAATCCATGGAAGT
>OKWE01000776.1_pt1 | contig 21602 bp, 12 predicted proteins | sample 1607051 | NCBI WGS metagenome assembly OKWE01 (sample SAMN04414079, study PRJEB24778) | human gut metagenome | material: faecal | host: Homo sapiens | reverse complement strand
GAAGCCGTTAAAAAAGTTTTAAAAACTATTGAAGGCTCTTATTCTTTGGTATTTATGTGCGCGGCAGAGCCGGATAAACTCATCTGCACTAAAAAGGACAATCCGCTGATTATCGGCCTTGGCGAAGGAGAAAACTTTATTGCCTCCGATATTCCGGCGATTATTGCCAAAACCCGCCGCACCTATATTATGAGCGACGGCGAAATTGCCACCGTTACTAAGGACGGCGTTTGGGTACAGGACATTAACGGCACGCCGATTACCAAAAAAGTTTTTGAAGTTAACTGGAATGCCGAAGCTGCCGAAAAAGGCGGTTTTGAGCATTTTATGCTGAAAGAAATTTACGAACAGCCGAAAGCAATTAAAGATACCATGCGCGGCCGTTTAGCCGAAAACGGTACGGAAATTAACTTTACCGAGCTTGGCTGGACTCCGGAAGACTTTACCGGCATCAGCAAAATCTTTATTGTTGCCTGCGGTACGGCTTATCATGCAGGCATTGTCGGCAAATACTATCTGGAAAATCTGGCGCGCATCCCTGTTGAAGTGGATATCGCCAGTGAATTCCGTTACCGCAACCCGCTGGTTGACGCCAACTGCCTGACCATTGTTATCAGCCAGAGCGGTGAAACCATTGATACCCTGGCAGCTTTAAAAGAAGCTAAACGCCTTGGCAGCCGTACTTTGGCAGTTACCAACGTTGTAGGTTCTTCCATTGCGCGCGAGGCAGACCAGGTTGTTTACACCTACGCAGGGCCGGAAATTGCTGTTGCTTCCACCAAAGCATACACTACCCAGCTTTTGGTAATGTTAATGCTTGCCGTTTATGTTGGCCGCCTGCGCGGAACCTTGGACGGCAATAAAGCGGACGCACTTGCAAAAGGCCTGCATAAGGTTCCGGAACAGCTGCACGACATGCTGGAAAATGTTGACCAGATTAAAGTTTTTGCACGCCACTACGGCAGCAGCCTGGACGCATTCTTCCTTGGCCGCAGCCTTGATTATGCCGTTGCCCTTGAAGGTGCGCTGAAACTGAAGGAAATCAGCTATATTCATGCTGAAGCATACGCTGCCGGTGAACTTAAACACGGCACTTTGGCACTTATTGTTGAAGGTGTGCCGGTAATTGTGCTGGCAACGCAGGAAGATGTTTACGACAAGACCGTAAGCAATTTGCAGGAAGTTAAGGCTCGTGAAGCCATGGTTATTGCCATTGCCCTTGAAGGTGATGACAGCATTGCCAAATATGCAGACCATGTTATTTACATTCCGCGTGCGGATAAAGAGCTGGCGCCGATACTGGCCGTGCTGCCTTTGCAGCTTTTGGCTTACTATGCCGCCCTTACAAGAGGCTGCGATGTAGATAAACCGCGTAACCTTGCAAAATCGGTAACAGTAGAATAACAAGTTTAACCATAACCCTGCCTGTAAAAAGGGCAGGGTTATTTTGTAGTTGGGAAAATGTGTCAAAAATTTCACAAAAGGGGTTGCCAAAATTACAAAGTTAGCGTATACTAATTAAAGAGTTACGTAAGCGTAAACTGTTAAAGGAAATAACAGAGGAAACAAGGCAACTCGCGTTATAAAAAGCAGTTTGGGCAGGCGTTCTCTAAAAAGTTTTTAGGAGGAATCCGCAATGAAAAAATCTTTAGTTTTAGCAATGGCAATGGCTCTTGGCGTTACCGCAAGCGCTTATGCCGCAAACCCTTTCAGTGATGTACCGGCAGGCCACTGGGCTTATGATGCAGTTAACAAACTGGCTGCAGAAGGTGTTGTAGACGGTTACCCCGACGGCACTTACGGCGGCGATAAACTTATGACCCGCTACGAAATGGCACAGATTGTAGCAAAAGCAATGGCCAAAGGCGCTAACGTTGATAAGCTGGCAGCAGAATTTGCAGATGAACTCGACAGCCTCGGCGTACGCGTGGCAAACCTTGAAAAGAAAGCTGATAACGTAAAAGTTACCGGTGAAATACGTTATTCTTACCGCGACGTTGACGGCGACGTAAACGGCAACGAAAGTGTTCTGCGTTCCCGTCTGTGGGTAAACGGCCAGATTAACGAAGACTGGTCTTACACCGGTATGCTTGAAAACGAGCAGACCTTCCACGGCGAAGATGATAAAGAAAATGACCTTGGCACCAGCGGTGATGATGATTTAAGCCTTGCCCGCGCTTATGTAGAAGGCCGTGTAGGCGGACTTGACGTAGTTGCAGGCCGTTACAATGAAGTTCCGTTCAGCGGCAATATTCTTGATGCCAACCTGGATATGGCTAAGGTTTCCTACGGCGATAAAGTAAAAGTTTCTGCATTAGCAGGTAAAGCTTATGATACTGCTGATAATGTTTTTGACAACGATAGTGAATACACACTGAAAGACGATGACAGAATTTATATCGGCAGCATTGAAGCAGCACTGGGCGACGTTGACGCTTATCTTGCATACTTTAAAACCGATTCTTCGCTTGAAAAAGAAATTTGGAACGTCGGCGCAAGCTATGGCTTTGGCGATTTTACCCTGAGTGCTGAATATATGCGCGGCGACAAAGAACATTATGCAAATGCAGGCAAAGATGGCTGGTGGGCAGACCTTGCATGGAAAGGCGCTGAAGCAGACCAGCCTGGCAGCTACGGTATTCATGCAGGCTACTATGACCAGAGCGTAAATGCTTACATTATGCCGACTACCGATGCATGGTATTTTTATGATGGCTATAAAGGCTGGAACGTAGGCGTAAGCTATACCTTTGCGAAAAACATTGTAGGCATGGTTAACTACTGGGATATGGAATCTCAGACCACTAACGAAGATGCACAAACTATCTTCTCCGAACTGTACTTCACTTTCTAATCTTAACTTTACAAAGTTTAATAGGGAAAGCTTTAAAAGCGGATGGCCTCTGCCATCCGCTTTTTGTATATCCGCGCAGGTCTAATTAAAACTAACTTCAACTTGCAGCAGCTGTATAAAATGCCGAGCCGTAAGCAGCAAGGTTTAAAATTTGCTGCCCGGCAAAAACAAATTTCAAGTTCAAATAAAAATTTTAAATATTTGAGCCGCATAAATCCTTCTTATGGGAATTTGTGAAATTATATTTAATTTTTATAAAAATCGTTTGAATAAAACTTTGCTTACAGCCCCATATTTTGGTATAATAAAAATACAAAGAATGATGGGAGTTGATTACTGTGGCTGATGTAATTAATGCTGTATCCGGAAATAAAATGTTTCAGTTGAAGCAGGGCATAAAAGAACTGCGCGAACGCCTGAAAGTTGAAGAAGACCCGGATGTAATCGCCGGTATTAAAAAAGAAATTATGGAAATGGAAACCCATTACAATATTTTGGCAGACCGTTTGAAAATGCAGGACCGCGGTATCTGATTGCCTGAAAATTTGTTTTGAAAAGCGCTTGCCGTTAAGAAAAACGGCAGGCGTTTTTTTATCCGGCAGAGATTGCCAAGCTGTAAAAAAAGTGATAAACTACTACAGAAAATATTTATTTTGAAAAGTATGCCCTTTTGATAGAATGGATTTTAAGAACAGGAGAGTTTGCAGTTGGAAAGATTGATAGTTAAAGGCGGCAACCGCCTTGTAGGCACAGTAAAAACAAGCGGCGCCAAAAATGCCGTGCTGCCTATTATTGCCGCTTCTATTCTTGGTACTTCGCCGAGCAGGCTGGATGAAATTCCTGCGCTGGAGGATGTGCGCACAATTTGCGCGGTTTTGGAATGCCTTGGCATTAAAGTTGACGCTTCCGAGCCGCATACGCTTAAAATTGACAGCAGGGAAATTACCTCCTGCGAAGCGCCTTATGAGCTTGTACGTTCCATGCGCGCTTCGTTCCTTGTTATGGGACCGCTCTTGGCACGCAAGGGTTATGCCCGCATTTCTCAGCCGGGGGGCTGCGCTATCGGCACAAGGCCGATTGATTTGCACTTAAAAGGCTTTGAAGCACTGGGTGTTAAAATTGAACAGGGGCATGGCTATATTGAAGCTTCTGCTCCTGAAGGTATGACGGGTGCCAATATTTACCTTGATTTTCCGAGTGTGGGCGCAACCGAAAATATTATGATGGCGGCAGCAATGGCAAACGGCACCACGGTTTTGGAAAACCCGGCCGAAGAACCGGAAATTGTGGATCTTGCCAACTATCTTAACCAGATGGGTGCGCGTGTGCGCGGCGCCGGTACCAACGTTATTACCATTGAAGGCGTATCCGAACTGCACGGTGTGCAGCATTCCGTTATTCCGGACCGCATTGAGGCAGGCACTTACATGATTGCGGCGGCGATGACCGGCGGCGACGTAATTATTGAAAACGTACTGCCGGAACACCAGAAGCCGCTGATTGCCAAACTGCGTGAGGCCGGTGCGATGGTTGAAGAAGATATCGACCGTATTCACGTTGCCGGCAGCGGCAGGCTGAAGGCCGTTGATATTAAAACCCTGCCGTACCCCGGGTTCCCTACGGATATGCAGGCACAGATGATGGCCATGCTTTCCGTTGCGGAAGGGCGCAGCAAAATTACCGAAACTGTTTTTGAAAACCGTTTTATGCATGTGGTTGAACTGAACCGCATGGGGGCAAATATTACCACAGAAGGGCGTAGCGCCGTTATTACCGGCCCGGCCCATTTAACAGGCTGCACCGTAAGGGCAACCGACCTGCGGGCCGGTGCGGCAATGATACTTGCGGGTCTTGTAGCCGAAGGGGCAACGGAAATCTGCGATATTTACCATATCGACCGCGGCTACGAAGAAATTGCAGCTAAACTGACCAGGCTCGGCGCGGACATTAAACGCGTTGGCACGAAAGATTAAAAGTAGGTGAAAGTATGTTTTTTAACAGTGTGGATATAGGCATTGACCTTGGTACAGCCAATCTTCTGGTGTACATCAAGGGCAAGGGCATCGTGTTTAACGAGCCTTCCGTTGTGGCAATTAACAGAAGCAAAAATAAAATTCTGGCGGTGGGCAACGAGGCCCGCGATATGATCGGCAAAGTTCCGGAAAGCATTTCCGTTATCCGTCCGCTTAAAGAGGGCGTAATTGCCAATTATACCGTAACGCAGAAAATGCTGGAATTTGTGGTGGAGCGTGTGGCCGGCAAGAGCTTTTTCAGCAAGCCGCGCATTATGGTGTGCATTCCGACAGGCATTACTTCGGTAGAAAAACGTGCCGTGCTGGAAGCTGCCATGCAGGCAGGCGCATCCAAAACTTATTTAATAGAGGAGCCGCTTGCAGCGGCGCTTGGCGCAGGGCTTGATATCAGCGTGCCGAGCGGCAGCATGGTAATTGATATCGGCGGCGGCACAACAGATATTGCCATTTTAAGCCTCGGCGGCGTGGTTGTTGATTCGTCCATCCGCGTTGGCGGCGATGCTTTTGATGAAGCGATTGTGCGCTATGTAAAAAAAGTTTACAACGTGCTGATTGGCGAACCGACGGCAGAAAAAATAAAAATGAACGTGGCTACCGTGCTTTCCAACGGCAAATGCACGGATATGGAAGTGCAGGGGCGCGACCTTATCGCAGGCAGGCCTACCACCATTAAGGTAACTTCGGCAGATGCACGCGCTGCGCTGCGTGAACCTGTTTATTCCATTATCGGCACCATCCGCGGCGTGCTGGAAAAATGCCCGCCGGAACTTTCGGCAGATATTGTCGATAAGGGCATGGTGCTTACCGGCGGCGGCGCGCTGGTTGACGGACTGGCACAGCTGCTGACTGAAGAAACCGGCATTAAAACAACGGTTGCGGAAAACCCGCTGGACTGCGTGGCTTTGGGCACCGGCAAGGCGCTCAGCGAGCTGAACAATCTGCGCCCGGGTTCTGTTGTCGGCAACGACTGATTAGTTATGGTTTATAATACACAGCTTACGGGCTGTGTATTGTTTTTTCACGGAGGTAGGTTATGTTAAAAACTTTCGGCAGGCTGCTTGCCGCGGCGCTGCTTGTTGTTATGGTGCCGCTTTCCGCAATGGCGGCGGAGGTTGAAAATTTCCGCTTCAGCAGCAGCCCCAGCAAAATACGTTTTGTTGTTGATTTGGACGGCAAAGTTGAATATGAAGAAATTAAGAACACCAAAAAACAGCTTGTGCTGGAATTTGACGCAAAAGTAGACGACGATATTGTTTCCAGGGTTAAAGACCCGATTATTAAAAAGGCCCGCTTGCAGGAAAAGGGCGATAAAACACGCCTGATTGTTGATTTAAACAGCGAAGCGCAGCACAAGGTGTTTGTGCTGAAGCAGCCCAACCGTCTGGTACTTGATATTTTCCGCATCCGCGTGGAATCTACCAGCAGCGATATGGGCAAAGGGCTGACGCATATTTACCGCCGCGAGGACATGAACGGTTTGCCGGTGGAAGTAAATATTTTGGAAATCGCCCCGAAAAACCGCTATATTTTAAAACCATTCAGCGGCGCGGTTAACAAAAACGGGCGCGGAACCTTGCTGAAGGCAGCCAAAGCCGTCGGCGCGCGTGCGGCAGTTAACGCTTCGTATTTTGATTCGGACGGCTGGATAATAGGCAATTTAAAACTGGACGGCGAATGGCTCGGCATGGAAAGCCAGCCGCGCAGCGCACTGGTTGTTGCCGGCGGCAAGCCGATGGTTATGCAGGACCTGGCTTATGAAGGGCGCGCTTTCTTCCCCAAACTGGGCACTTTTTTGGATGTGAAGGGCATTAACCGCAGCCGCATTGCCGATGATGTGGTGCTTTACACTCATTATTACGGGCCGGGCACAAAAACCAACCAGTACGGTTATGAAATCCGCATTGCCGCTAACGGGCGTGTTACGGAAGTAAGCGGTGCAGGCAACATGAAACTTGATAAAGACAGCGTTGTGCTTTCTGGGCACGGCATGGCCGCAAAAGTGCTGGAGCGCGTACAGGTGGGTGACCGCGTGCGCCTGCGTGAAACGCTTGGCAATGAAACCGCGGATGAAGCGGAACTTGTTGTGGGCGCAGGGCCTTCGCTGGTAGCTGATGGCAAGGCTGACGTACGCAGCGCCGAAGAAAACATTGCTTACGATATTGCCCGCGGGCGTGCGCCCCGTACTGCGGCAGGCATAAAAAAAGACGGCACAGTTATTCTGCTGGTTGTGGACGGCCGCAGCAGCAGTTCTGCCGGTATGACTTTGCAGGAGCTTGCTTCATACCTTGTAAAACTCGGCGCATGGCAGGCCGTTAATTTTGACGGCGGCGGCAGCAGCGAAATGGTGCTGGACGGAAAAATTTTAAATACGCCTTCTGACGGAAGGGAAAGGCCTGTCAGCGTAGGCTTGGGCGTGTTTCCTACCAAAGGCTGACGCTTGCCAGAAAATTTTTAAAATAGTATAATATAGCCATGCATGCCAAGGCTGCGTGCGGCTGTTTTGCTTAAACGGAATTAAACCGGCGTGCGGCTTATGCCCAGGCCGGTTTTGCATTATTTGCGATGTGGGGACTTTATGGACACAAAAAAATTATTGCTTTTTATTTTTAGTATTTTGCTTATATTCAGTTTGCCTTTATTATGCGCTGCCAATGTGCCGCTGATGCCGGTGGAAGATATCCGCCCGGGCATGCAGGGCATTGGCAAAACTGTTATTAACGGCGACAATATCGAAAACTTTAACGTTGAAGTTATCGGCGTTACCGGCAGCGAAGCCGGAGGGTACAGCATACTTGTGCGTACAAGCGGCGACGTTATCGAAAAAAGCGGCGGCGTTGCGCAGGGCATGAGCGGCAGCCCGGTGTATATTAACGGCAGGCTTGTCGGCGCCGTAGCTTTCGGCAAGGAGTTTAACGACCCTCATTACTGTTTTTTAACGCCTATCGGGCGGATGCTTGATTTACTGAACGAAACAAGCCCGCGCCCTTCCGAGCTTGTACCTAAAAGCACAATGCTGATGGCGGGCGGCTTTACGCCCAAAGGGCTTGACTATTTAAACAGCAAACTTGCGCCTTTGGGGATGGAGGCTACCGGAGCGGGCGGCAGCGGCGGTTTTAATTCCGACAAGCCCATCGAACCGGGCAGCGCTATCGGCGTTTCCTTAATCCGCGGCGATATCCGCCTTGGCGCACTGGGCACTGTAACCTGGGTTGGCGATGACGGCAGCCTGCTTGCTTTCGGGCATCCCTTTATGCAGCGCGGCGACAGCAATTATTTTCTGGAGCGGGCCTGGATTCTGGCTTCGCTGCCCAATCTGCAAAGCGCTTATAAAGTCGGCAACCTCGGGGCAACCATAGGCACCGTAACGCAGGACCGCGGCGCGGGTATTGCGGCCCAAATAGGCGCTCCGCCGAAGGTAATACCCATGTATGTTTCCGTTACCGATTCTTCGCGCGGCGTTAACGGCAGTGCGCGCACGGAGCTTATTGACGACGACGCGCTTTTGCCTTCGATGGTTGACGCCGTAACCTACAACACTGTTACGCGCGTTGCTGACAGGGAAGGCGGCGGCACGGCGCGTTTTAATTTCCGTATTGACGGGCGCAGCGCAGGCGGCGAACAAATTAAAATTCAGCGTGAAAACATGTATTATGCGGATGCCGGCATTTTAAAAATGATAAGCCAGGAACTGGTGCAGGCGGCAACGCTTTTGGCGCAGAATAAGTTTGAAAAAATTGACGTTTATAACATAGAGGCAAATGTAGTGCTTGGCGCCGAGCCGGAAGTTGCGGAAATAATTTCCGCGCGGCCGCAAAAGCTTAATGTGCGCGCGGGTGAAGAACTGGCTATTGATGTGGAGCTGCAGCCTTACCGTGCAGAAAAATTTACAAGAACGGTTAAATTTACCGTGCCCAAACAGCAGCGCCCGGGCAAAATGGCGCTGAATGTGCGTGGGGGCAGCAGCCTGGCGTGGATGCAGGAGCTGATGAAACGCCAGCAGGAAGAAGGCATACCGGCAGCTAAAAAGCCGCAGCGCCGCACTTTAAAAGACTTTATTGCCGATATTAACAATGCGGACCAGAATAACGAAATCATTGTGGACATAGCGGCCCTGCCGGACCCGGATATGGCGGCGCAGCAGCAGGATACCGGCTTTGCGGCGGCTCTTGCGGGCACGCCTGCCAAGCAGAAAACAACCATGAATTTTATCGTGGACGGCACGGCAGACATTATGGTTGAAGTTACCGGCTGAAAAATTTACAAAAACGTTAAAAAGCCCGGTTTAAAATAAGCAGGGAATTTTTGCTTTATCTTGAATTATATAAAAATAACTTAAATTTTTTGGGAAAGGAAGAGGCCGATGCTGAAAAAAATATGTGCGGCCGTGGGCGGTTTTGTCATCAGGTCGTGCCACGATACAGGGCGCATAATGCAGCTGTTTCTGGATACGGCTGCGCGGCTGAAAAATGCAGATGCCAGGGAAACCATACGGCAGATGTCAAGGCTCGGTGCCGATTCTTTGCCCATTGTGCTGATGACGATACTTTTTACCGGCATGGTTTTTGCCCTGCAGACGGCAACGGAATTTGTGCGTTTCGGCGCTGCGTCTTCCGTTGGCGGCATAGTGGCAATCGCGCTTGGGCGCGAGCTTGTGCCCGTGCTTACCGGCGTGGTTGTTGCCGGGCGCATAGGCGCTGCCATAGCGGCGGAGCTTGGCACCATGAAGGTAACCGAACAGATTGACGCTTTAAAAGTAATGGCCACCAACCCGATAACATACCTTGTAGTGCCGCGCTTTCTGGCGGCGGTGCTGATGATGCCCGTGCTGATTGTTTTTGCCAACGGCATCGGCAATATCGGCGGCTGGGTGGTTGCCCATTATTACGCAGGCATCAGTAATTTTACATATGTTAATTCCATTAAAGTATTTGCCGATATTTTTGATGTTACCGGCGGCATGCTTAAAAGCATGGTTTTCGGCGGCATTATCGCCATTGGGGCAAGCCATAAGGGGCTGGGCGCCAAACAGGGTGCCGAAGGCGTAGGCCTTGCCACGACGGAATCCGTAGTGCTTTCGATAATTTTAATTTTTATTGCCAACTACTTTTTATCGGCAGTGCTGTATGTATGAGGTAAATTAAATGGCAGAAGCGGTTATCAGTTTGCGCCAATTGAATATCACCTTCGGCACGCATACGGTGCTGGACAATATTGACCTTGACGTTTACAAGGGCGAAACGCTGGCGGTGCTTGGCCCTTCCGGCACCGGCAAAAGTACGGTACTGCGCTCGATGATTGGGCTTCTGGAGCCAAACGGAGGGCAGATTTTCATTCAGGGCGAAGATGTAAGCGGGCTTGATGAAGACGGCTGGAACCGCCTGCGCATGAAAATGGGCATGGTGTTTCAGTATTCGGCACTGTTTGACTTTTTAACGGTGGGTGAAAACGTCGCTTTCGGGCTGCGCCAGCATACTGATAAAAGCAATGAAGAAATACAGGGCATTGTAACGCAGATGCTTGATTTGGTTGGCCTGCCCGGTACGCAGGATTTGTACCCGGCGGAACTTAGCGGCGGCATGAAAAAGCGCGTGGGGCTTGCCCGCGCGATTGCGGTAAACCCGGAAATAGTTTTGTATGACGAACCGACAGCCGGGCTTGACCCGATTATGAGCCGCAATATCAGCCGGCTTATAAAAAAGACGCAGGAGCAGCTGCATGTAACTTCGGTGCTGGTAACGCATGACATGCAGTCGGCGTTTTACGCGGCGGACCGCGTGGCAATGCTTTATGAAGGGCATATTGTTGCCATAGGCACGGCGGAAGAAATGAAAAACAGCACCAACCCGATTGTAAAGGCCTTTATAGAAGGGCGCGAGATTAAAGAGCAGGTGATAAAATGAGTTCCAGCGAAGTTAAAGTAGGCGCAATAACCCTGGGCGGAGCTGCAATTTTGGCAGCGATGATAACCTTTCTGGGAACATTCAGCTTTGGCAGTGACAAATACGATATTACAATAGATTACCCGCAGGTTGCCGGGCTGATGGAGGGCAACATGGTGCGCTATGCCGGTGTGCAGGTAGGCACTGTTAAAGGCCTTGCCGTTAACGAGGACGGCATTGAAGTTACCGCCGAAATTAACGACAATGTGCGCATTCCGCAGGAATCGACGTTTTCCATTAATTCCGACGGCATTTTAGGCGAAAAATTTGTCGATATTCAGCCGCCGCCGCGTGCGGTAAGCGCTTTTCTTGAGGACGGCGACAGGGTTAAAGGCGTTCCCGGAGGCGGGTTTGACACCTTTATGAGCGCGTCAGGCGATGCGCTTGAAAAACTGGAAAACATTGCCGATGCTCTTGACAATGTGTTTGGCGACCCGGAAGTGCAGCAATCGCTGCGTGAGGGTTTCATCAATATGAAAGACATCAGCGCCAATATGAATACTTTTACCAAGGTAATGGCTGATGTGGCGGTTGACAACCAGCAGCAGATTAACAGCATGGTTAAGCAGCTGAGCGAAATGTCGGCGCGCATGAACGCAACGGCCGACAGTATGCAGAATATTATCGGCGAAGTTAATGCCGGGCATACCGGGCAGAATTTTGCCGTAATTGTAGAGAACATGGCCAAAACAAGTGCCAGAATTGAAGAAGCCAGCAAACTTTTGGAAAAAGTTGCCAGCGACCCGCAGACCGAAGATGATTTAAAAGCTACTTTGCATAATGCACGTGAGGCAAGCGAAAAAGCCAACCGCATGCTGGGCGTTCTGGAAACGGCAGAAATAAGCGCCGACGTTACACACAGTGCGGAAGGCGGCGACTGGCGCAGCAATCTGGGCGTAACCTTCCGCCCGCAGGACGACACTTTTTTTTACCTGGGCGGCTATGACCTTGGCGACAGCAACAAGCTGGATTTACAGTTTGGCAAGCAGTTTGACGCCGCCGATGTAAGCATGGGCAGCATGCAGGGCGAGTTCGGCGTGGGGCTTGGCTACAATATAGCCGACCGTTTCCGCCTTTATACGCAGGCATATGATTTTGACGATACCAAAGTAAAACTTGGCGGCGAGCTTAAAATTAACGATAATTTCTCGCTTTTGGGCGAGCAGACCGATTTGCGCCACGGCAGCAAAAGCAACACCTATGTTGGTATGCGCACCTATTTTTAAAAGTTTGTTAACTTTTGAAAAAACAGTTGACTTTTAGGGTTAAAAAATATAAAATTTAAGCACTGACTAATCAGTCAATGATTGGAGGTAAATGAAATGTTCAGTTATAAAAAAGCAAAAAACGTGCTGGCACTGACGGCTGCATTAAGCGTGCTGTGCTCCCAGTCCGTCTTTGCCGCTACTTTGGAACTGGATTTGGAAGAAACCATCCAGAGGGCGCTGCTTACCAATCCGAGTGTAAAAATTGCAGAATACAACAGAAAAGCTGCTAAAGCTGATTACAGTGCTGCTAAAGGGGCGCGCGGCATCAGCATCAGCCTGAGCCATGATTCCGGGCGCGGCGGTTATGCTGATAACAGGAGTTATGTAATTACTGATAATATGGGCCGTCAGATACCTCGTTACGACAAGAGCATCGGCAACAGCCACAGCAATTCCATTACTGCCAGCCTGCCTATTTTTACGGGCGGCGAACTGCAGGGGCAGATTGGCCAGGCCAAGGCTAATTACCGCAGCATGCTTTCCGCTGAAGAACAGGCTTATAATGAAATGAAGGAAACCGCAACCACCGGTTATTTTAATATGCTTAACGCAACCAATATGAAAGCTCTGCGCCAGGAATCGGTTGACCGTTTGCAGGCACATCTGGATAATGTTATTGCCCAGTACAATGTAGGCATTGTAGCTCGTGCAGACGTACTGCGCAGTGAAGTTGAGCTTGCCAATGCACAGCAGAATTATATTACCGCTTCCAATGAATATGATGTTGCTGAAGCAACTTTAAATAACATTATTGGTACACCGCTTGGCACTACTCTTTTGCTGAAGGACAGGCTGCAGTATGAGCCTTACGAAAACGATATGGCTTACTGCCTGGCTTACAGCGAACAGCACCGCCCTGAGCTGAAACAGGCTGAATACGCCATAGATTCGGCAGAAGCGGCACTGGTTGTAGCGCGCAGCGGGCATATGCCTAAGGTATACGCTAATGCCAGCAACAACTGGGGCGGCAACGGCAGCGACTGGCCGGGCGACGATGATGAAAACTGGAGCGTTGGCGTAACTGCAAGCATGAACGTGTTTGACAGCGGCGTAACGTGGTCTAAGATTCATGCAGCCCAGGAAAACCTTGCCAAAGCAAAGGAATCCCAGCGCCAGATAAAAGACAATGTAGAACTTGAAGTACGCACAGATTACCTTAACCTGCGTGAGGCTGAAAAACGCATTACTACTACGCAGGTTGCCGTAGCAAGTGCGGAAGAAGATTATCACATTGCAGTTGTACGTTATCAGGCGGGCGTTGGTACCAATATCGACGTTATGGATGCGCAGGAAGCCCTGACGCAGGCCAAAACCAACTATTACCAGGCTCTCTATAACTACAACACTTCTAAAGCAGCCCTCAATACTTCCATGGGCGTAGGTGTTCCCGTACCGGAACCGAGAACCTTCCCCGAACCGATTGAAGATACTGCTGCACAAGCCGCTGATGCACAGAGTGCAAGTACTGATGCAGCAGCTCAAACTGAAAACGCTGCTGATGGCAGTGCACAGGCACCGGCAAACACTGCTGACGCAGAACAGCCTGCCGCTGAAAATGCTGCAAGCACCGCTGCTGAAAACGGAAATACGGCAGCTGCTGAACAGACAGCAGAATAAAATTAAACTAATTTGTATTGAAAAGCATTACATCTTGTAAAATTTAAGGTGTAATGCTTTTTCTGTTTTGAAACAGCAGGAAGATTATTTTTAACGTAGAATACATAAACTGTCAAATTATAATTTTTTCTGCGGAGGCAGATATGAACAGATTTTGGAAAATATTCCTGCTGGTTTTGGCAGTGACGGCAGCGCTTTATGCGGCGGCAGTTAAATTTATTGCGCCGCAGTACCTGGCGCAGGTGCCGGAGCTTGTTAAAACCATGTCGCAAAATTATATAAACGGTAGCGTTACGGTAGAACGTTTTGACTGGAACGGACGCCTGCAATTTACTGCTTACGGTTTACAGGTAAGCGGCACGGACGGAGAGCGTATTGCGCAGGTGCCTAAGGCGAGGTTTTCCGTTTCGCCTTTGCAGGCTCTTGCCGCGCCTGCGCGAGCGCTGTCGGATATAGAACTGGTGCGCCCACAGCTGTATTTAAAAATGAACGCCAAAGATGAGTGGAACCTGCGTAACTTTTTAAAGCCTTCCGATTCTTCGGAAACGCCTTTTTACGGCTACCTTGCTATTGAAGACGGTACCGTATCGGTAGAAACTCCGCACGGAAGCTGGAATTTTGGCGTTAATGCTTCGCTTGACGGCAGCGGCAACCCGAACTTTGCCGTTGACGGCACTGTGGCTTACGTCGGCGAAGAATTAAAAATTGCCGGTGTGGTAGACAGCAATGCCCATGGGCGGCTGGCTTTAAAAACGGAAAAATTTACTTTAACGGACTTTGGTGGTTTTGCTGCCGCTTACGCACCTGTGCAGAAACTTGCCGGTGAAGTTGACGGCTTGAACCTTATCTGGGAAAACGACGGCGAAAATACAAGCTTAAGCGGCAAGGGCAGCATTCAGCTTGCGGCGGAAGCACTGCTTGGCGGCGAGCCGCTGCCTGTTGAACTGGCCGGCAGTATTGAGGCTGACGGGCGTGAGGTAAAGCTTGAAGATTTAGCGCTTACCGTTGACGGAAATACGGCGCAGATAAACTGCGATGTGGATTTTAACGACCTTGAAAGAATTCAGGGCAAGGGTGAGATTAAAGCGGCAAAACTTGCTTTGCAGGGCGAAGAATTTACCAATCTGAATTTGCCCTTTACCATTGTGGACAGCCGCATAATGCTTGATGAAGCCGGTGTGGATGTGGCTAAGGGCCACTTGCGCCTTGACGGCGAATACAATATTAAAGACGGAGAAGTTTTTGCCGTTTTAAACGTTTCCGGCATTACGGATTTTGCTTTGGAAGGGTTTAAAGAAGATACTGTTGATTTGGACGGTTTGCTTGCCATTCACGGGCAGACCGGCGTAAAAGGAGAAACAAATCTGACCGTTGCCGGTAATATGGAACGCCTTGGCTGGCGTGATTTGCAGATGAGCGATGTCGATTTTGAAGCGCTGGTTGGCAGTGAAAGCTGCGAAATTGAAAAGTTTGCGGCTTTTGCGGGTGACGGAGGTGCGCTGAACCTGACAGGCAGCGTTATGTTTGACGGGTCTTTCAGCGGCAGCGGCAAAATGGTTAATTTTCCGCTGGACAGCTTCTTTACGGCCGTTGGGCAAAACGGCAGCGGCACGGCAACCGCCGGATTTAAATTTGGCGGCGATTTGAACGGCATTAATTTTTACGCCAATACGCAGGTTAAAAACGTGCATATTGCGGGGCTGGTATTCCCCGAAGCACACGGCAAAATTGATATGTCCGGCAGTGTGCTGCACTTAACCGATTACCGCGTTGCCATGGAACAGGGGTATAACCTTATTAACGGCATGGTGGATATCGGCGGCGCCGAACCTGTGGTAAGTGTAACCGTAAGCACCAAAGGCATCCGCGCTGAACCGTTAGTAGCAGCTGCGGCGCCCGGTGTTAAACTTACGGGCAATATTGATAACGAAGTAAGCGTTATGGGCCCGATATCTTCGCCGGAAATTGAAGGCAGCCTGCTTTTGACTGACGGCAGCGCCGAAGGCTTTTTGATAGACAAAATCAGCGGACGCTATTATTATGCGCCCGACGGCAGCCTGCGCCTTACCGAAGGCTATATTAAGGCGCTTTCCACCGAGGCTTCGCTAAGCGGTACCATGGATGCGGCACAGAACCTTAATTTTACCCTTGATATAACCGATATGGATTTGGGTGCTTTGCCCATCAGCGACGAGACCGTAGCGCTTGACGGCTTTGTCAACGCCCAGGGCAGCCTTACCGGCACGCTTACGCATCCGGAATTTAACGGCAGCATCAGCAGTGACGCTGTGTTTATTAACGGCGAAGAACTTAAAAACATTCTTGGTACGCTTACTGCGGACGGCAGGCATAATAACCGCGTGGAAGCGTCGTTTGAACAGTCGCCTGACGGCAGGTTTGCTGCCGAACTTTCTCTGGATGCCGTTGAACGTACCTTAACAGGCAATGTCGATTTTATTTACGGCAATTTGCGCTCAATTTTAAAAATGGCACGCGTGGAACTTGATATTGACGGGCTGGCAGACGGCCACCTGAAGATTAACCCGCGCGGCAGGGGCAGCGGCATTTTTGCCGACATGCGCGTTTACGAGATAAAAGTTAAAGATTTGAGCTATGATTCCATGCGCTTTAAAGGACGCCTGCAAAACGGCATTTTAAGTTTTGACGAACTGAAACTTACCGAAAGCGCTCCGGAAACAAACGGCAAAACGGCTGTGGAAGAAACGCCGGGTTCAGTAAATGCCGGCGGCTGGGTAAACCTGCATACGCATGAACTTAATATCAGCGCTTCGGCGCAGCATGCAAACCCGGCTATAATTACGGCTTTGATGGATGCACCGGTAAAATTAAACGGCAAAGTTGATATGTCGCTTGCTTTGAACGGCAGTTTGGAAAATCCGCAGGGTAATGCGGACATAGACCTTGTTGACGGCGATGTTGAAGGCATCGGCTTTGACGCCCTGACGGCGAAACTGAGCCTTGCCAACGATACGCTGCGCCTGGAAAATGCCCAGCTGAACAAAGATATTTACAAATTAAGCGCCAGTGGCAATATACCGCTTGATTTGCTGCGCAGCAAAGAGCAGCGCCGCAATCCGGCAGCATCCATGAATATTAAGGTTAACCTTGACAATGCGCGCCTCGGGCTGCTGCACCTTTTGACTCCGATGGTTGAGTGGGGCGTTGGCGAAACCCTTGGGCAGGTAACTCTGGCCGGTACGCTGGAAGAACCGCTTGTTTACGGCGAAGTAACCCTTCACGGCGGCTCGATGAAACTGAAGGATGCGTATACGGTATTTGACAATATTAATCTTGACGTTGACTTTACCGGCAATGACATTCAGCTGAATGAATTTTCGGTGCAGATGGGCAAAGGCACGGTAACTGCTTCCGGCAACTACGCCCTGCGCGCACAGGAAGATAAAACCTATATTATCAACGCTGTCTTTAAAGATGCGGAAATCGCTTCGGAAATTTTCTCCGGGCGCATTAACGGTACGGCGGGCATCATTCCGCAGCGCTATTTTATCCGCACCGATACGGAAGAAGGCATCCGCCGCGGCGGCATTGGCTACCGCCCGCATATTCAGGCAGATATCCGTCTGGACGACGTGCTTGTCAATATGCCTACGATACCGGAACTTTCAGAAGGCAGCAGCAACTACGGGCTGGATGTTAAGGTAACACTTGGGCCGGATATTCACCTTTACAACAAATATTTGTACGATTTGTGGCTTTCCGGAGGATTGCATGTTACCGGCAGTACAGTGTATACTAATATAGACGGCAACATTAAGGTGGATAAGGGAACCATAACCTATCTGCGCACGCCGTTTGAAATTCACAATGCTTCGGTGGCATGGCCGGTGCCCGGAGATGTGCTGCCGACGGTAAACCTTAATGCTACTACGCGCTTCAGGCGCTATGATATTTTCCTGCGCGTTACGGGGCCGCTTGAGCAGATGGAAATGATTCTGCGCAGTGACCCGGCGCTGACCAAAGACCAGATTATAAAAATGCTGACTTTGCAGCGCGAAGTAACCGGCACAAACCAGGGCGTAACGCAGGATGACTTCCAGAACCTGATGACGGTGGGCCTGGAAATGACGGTGCTGGGCGACGTGGAAGAAATCTTTAAGGAAACGCTTGGGCTTAATGAATTTATGATTTATTCCGGACGCCTGCGCACGGGGCACAGCCTTGGGCGTGAAGAAGGCGAGCTTACCGAGGATGAAAAAGACCAGTATAATATTCTGGTAAGCAAGTATCTGACTGATAATCTGCTTGTCGGTTATACGGTAAGTTCCGACAGCGAACATGAAAGTATTTTTGCTCAGTATGATATTTCGCGCCATATGAGCATTAACTATGAACGCAACAAAGATTACGATACCACCGAAGACTGGTATGGCGTTGAATATAAAGTTACTTTTTAAGTAAATTTTAAGAATGTTTAATTAATATTTAAGGAAGGTATGCCCATGCTGAAAGAATATCTGGCAGAGCTGCAGAAAACACCGCTGCTTTCCCGTGAGGAAGAAACGGAGCTTTGGCAGCTCTATGCCGGAGGTGACCAAGAGGCGTATAATAAATTGATGACGTCTTACCAGCCGCTGGTGTTTAAAACGGCGGCCGGGTTTAAGCTGCCCGAGCAGCAGACGATGGAGCTTGTGCAGGAAGGCATGCTCGGGCTGTTGGAGGCGGCCGAGCGTTATGATTATAAACGCGGCATAGCTTTCAGCGTATTTGCAGTACACCGCATCCGCGGCAGAATGCTTGATTTTCTGCATGTGGAGGACGGTGCAAAAAGTTTTTCGCTGGACGATACCAATGCGGCAGGCGTAGCCTGGGCTGATGTGCTGGCTGCTTCCGGCAGGACGCCGTTTGAAGAAGCCGAGCTGAATATGATTACAGACAGAGTGGCTCAGGCTTTGCAGCGTCTGCCCGCCAAGGAACAGCAGGTGCTGGCGGGCATTTATCTGGAAGACCGCAGCGCTGCCGATATGGCAGACAGCATCCATGTAAGCCTCGGGCATATTTATCGTTTGCAGAAGCAGGGGGTAAAACGCATCCGCGGCATGCTGTCGCATTTTATGGCCGATTTAAAAAGAAGCTAATCGGAGAAAACTAGTATTTTTGTGCTTTTTTTAGGTTATTATTGATTTTAACGGCTGAATATGGGAAAATATAATAAATTTTGCCATGATAAAATTTCCTGAAAAAACAGATTATATATTTATCAGTCTGTGCAGAAAGGAATTTAGCGGTGGCAAAAGATATTTACGAAAATATAGATGATGTAAAATGCAGTCTGGACAATGCCCAGCGCAGCTTCCGCAAAAACAACGGCCTGCGCGGGGAGCTTGATTTGATGCTGGCAGAGGCGTCCATCCGCTATCTGCGTGAAAAACGCGGCTTTGCCAGTGTATGGAACAGGCAGAAGCTGGCAGCGGCTTTGGCAGTGCTTTTGGTACTGGCAGGCTACGGCGGCTGGTGGTATGCAGGCATTACGCATGACATAGAGGAAAAACCTCAGGTTGTGCGGAGCGCTGCGGTGCAGCAGGCTGAACCGCAGATGCAGCAGGCAGGCAAGGCAGATAAAACCCGGCAGGATGATGCGGTTAAGGCAGCGGAACCTGCTGAGTCAAATATAAAAAACAATACAAATTATAAAAATTATTTAGCTGAAACAGATATGCAGCAGCTTGTCAGAACAGGCAGGCAGGTTCTGCAGGATGCTGATTAGTTAGGGAGGATTTGAATGAACAAGAGAAAATATGCACAGTTGTCCTTAAGTCTGGCAGCCATGCTGATGGCTGCGCCTGTGTGGGCGGCCGAACAGAATCAGTCCGCAGCGGATGTAGTTGCCAATCAGACTATGACCATTGGCGGCAAGGAGCAGATTGTCAGCCAGAAAGCGCTGGAACAGGCAAGAAAAGCGCAGGAAGAATCAGGCAAATCTTTCCCTAAAAAGGGTAAGGACGGCAAATATACTTATTATATGCATAACAATCCTTCGGAAGATATTTCTGACCCGAATTATAAAAGTGACGGCACTAAAAAATCCGGCGGCAGGATTGTAGAAATCGTTCCCGGCAAAGGCGTTGTGCGTGAAGGCGGCAGCGGTATCGAAAAAGAAGATGCAGCAAAGGGCAGTGAAACTTCTGCGGCCGAAAATGCACAGCAGGGCGCAGCTTCCGAGCCTTATGAAAGCGGTGCTCAGGCAGTAACCGGTGAAACTGCTGTAAGCTATGAAGCTGACGGACCGATTACCGCGGGAGAAAGCCAGCCCGCTGAAATTAAAGAGCCGATGATTAGAGAAGCAGACGGCAGCCTGCGCCCAATGACGGTAGAAGAACGCCAGAAATGGCAGGCCGAGCAGGAACAGCAGCGTACGGCACAGGAGGCAATGCAGCAAAACGCACAGACCAATGCTATGGCGCAGGGACCTGTTTTGAATATGCCTGCTGCCCAGCAGAGACGTGCCAGTGAACCGGCAGCGCCGTATATCGGTCAGCTGGTAACGAAGATTTCCGTAAAAGGCAACAAAATTACCAAAGCCGAAGATATCGAAGCAGTTGTTACTACGAAGCCGGGCATGCAGTTAACTCAGGAAGGCCTTGCCAAAGATTTGCATGCAATTTACGGTTTGGGCTGGTATTATGATTTGCAGCCGGAATTTACCAAAGTTCCGGAAGGCGTGCAGCTTACCTATCATGTACTGGAAAACCCTGTTTATAAAAAGCTGGAAGTAGAAGGCAATACCAAAATTTCCACTTCCGAAATTGAAAAAATCCTTGATTTGCCGAAAGACCAGATAATTAATATTAAAGACGTTAATGTCAAAGTGCAGCGCCTTGAAGCGGAATACAACAAGCAGGGCTATATCCTCGCGCGTGTTGCGGATATCCGCATGCTGCCTGACGGAACACTTTTGCTTTTAGTTAACGAAGGCATTGTTGAAGACTTTAAGGTTAAAGGCAATGTAAAAACCAAAGACTATGTTATTACCCGCGAAATGAAGCTGAAAAAGGGCGAGCCGTTCAATGCCAAGGACGCACGCCGCAGCATGCAGCGCATTTATAACCTCGGTTATTTTGAAGACGTTAACATTAAGCTGAACCCGGGGCAGGAACCGAACGGCGTGGAAATTGAGATTACCGTAGTGGAAATGAACACCGGTACTTTCGGTATCGGCGCAGGCTACAGCAATGCTGACGGCTTTATCGGCATGGTTTCCGTCGGCGACAGAAACTTCCGCGGCACCGGCGACAGCGTTAATGTACGCTGGGAGTTCGGCGGCGTAGATAACAAGAACTATGAATTTACCTATGTAAAACCGTGGATTGACGATAAGGAAACCAAGGCCAGCATCGTATTGTATGATGTTACCAACGAATATGCAGACTATGATATCGACGCCAACGAGATCGCGCGTTACGATAAAAAGCGCCGCGGTCAGGAATTAACTTTCAGCCGCAGAACCGATAATGAATTCATCAGCAACTATGTAACACTGAAAAACCGCGATGATATTTATGAAGGCATGGCTGATGGATATGAGAATCCGAATGACCAATATTATGAAGATGGGTTTGGACCAGGACATCCTGATTGGAAGCCATATTATCCCGGAACTGCTGCAGAGCGCCGTGAAGAAAACTTTGGTGTTACTCGCAGTATTACCGTTGGCCGTGTATTTGATTCGCGCGATAATATTTATGACCCGCACGAAGGCAAACGTATCGGTTACAGCGTAGAATGGGCCGGCCTTGGCGGCGATTTTGACTTCACCAAATTCACCGGCGACTGGCGTTATTACTACCGTGCCGGCGGTGAAAATGTCTGGGCACTGAACCTCGGTGCAGGCTGGGCTGACGGCGATATGCCT
>OKWE01000753.1_pt1 | contig 22485 bp, 25 predicted proteins | sample 1607051 | NCBI WGS metagenome assembly OKWE01 (sample SAMN04414079, study PRJEB24778) | human gut metagenome | material: faecal | host: Homo sapiens | reverse complement strand
TGAATGGGTTCATGTGCTGCTCCTTCAACTAAACAGTGGCATCAGTTTACCATCGCAAGATCTTTGCAACAGTGCCCGGGGCATTACCTGGTACAACTTTATTTCCGATCAGTATTCCGGGTTCCACGGTATTGTCATTCCCGGCACATTACGTGACTCCATTTTTGTGCTGGAAGGCCTTCTGGAACAGCAGACAGGGCTGAATCCGGTCGAGATTATGACGGACACGGCCGGTGCCAGCGACATTATTTTTGGCCTGTTCTGGCTTCTGGGGTATCAGTTTTCTCCGCGGCTGGCTGATGCCGGTGAAGCCGTATTCTGGCGGATCGACAAAAACGCCCATTACGGCCCACTGGATGAACTGGCAAGAGGATGTGTGGAGTTACCCAGGATTGAAAACCACTGGGATGAAATGATGCGGGCATCCGGTTCCCTGAAACTGGGCACCATCCACGCATCGGAGCTTATCCGTTCTCTGCTCAGAAGTACCCGTCCGTCAGGGCTGGCGCGGGCGATCATGGAGGTCGGGCGGGTCAACAAGACATTGTACCTGCTTAATTATATCGATGATGAGGATTATCGCCGCCGTATTCTGACGCAACTGAACCGGGGAGAAGGTCGTCATGCTGTAGCCAGAGCCATCTGTTACGGTCAGCGCGGGGAGATCAGAAAGCGTTACCGCGAGGGGCAGGAAGACCAGCTGGGCGCGCTGGGTCTGGTAACTAACGCTGTGGTGCTGTGGAACTCACTCTACATGCAGGAAGCACTTTCGCATATAAGGACAACAACGGGTGAAACACCGGATGATGAACATATTGCACGGCTGTCACCACTGATGCACGGGCATATCAATATGCTGGGGCATTATACATTCACGCTACCGGAAGATATTCTGAAGGGAGAACTTCGTCCATTAAACCTTAATGTAAACAATCAAGTATCGCCTTAACGTGGTTTTTTACATCATTGACCGTCAAACCCCGCTATCAGCTTTTCCGCCACTGATGCCCTGAGGCCTTTTTTAACGGTAAATGAAGGGATGTGGCAGGTAACCAGCCAGATTTTTGTCCCGGAAGGTAACGGGATCATCGCTTCAGTTCCTGTATCAGGAGAGTCAGGAGCTTTTCGCTGACAGTGCCGTTGAGCGTCCCGTGTCGGAACGTGAGTGGCTCATGGGTCTCTGCGGGCGGCTCAGGCTGTACTGCGGTGGCATCGAGAGTTACAGGAAGTAACTGAGGACTCTCAGAGAAAGGTAATAGCAGCTTTCCCTCGCGCCACTGCTGATGCCATTTAAATAGCAGACTAGCGTTAATGCTATTTTCAAGCGCCAGTTTTGAGATGGATATCCCGGGTTTTCAGGAGGCAGCAACGAGCTGCTACTTGAACTCAGGATAGTAATTAGGGCAGCCCTTTCGCCTGCCGGGAGTCATATTTTTCTGCATATATGACACTTTGGTTCTCACTACTTATGATCTGCGCCCCAGATCTTGGACACCACTTTGTCGGATACGTCAGATTATGACCAGACGGCTCTCGCTGCACGCTTACCTTTGCTGTTACGGCTCCGGGGAAGGTAAATGAAGAAGAGGCGTGGCAATAGTTTTTAACCTTGATTTAGATAGTGTTTAAGTACTGCTTCTTTTTTGAACTAGGAATAATCATCTAAATGCGGGAAAAATCCTAAACCATGATCTCGGATTGTTTTTATGTTTCTTTCTTGAAAAGAATGTCTTAGCAAACCTATATTAAATTCACTTTTATAGATTTGCATGTATATAAGAAAAAAAAGTTAGAATTCTTAAATATAAAAAACTGTAATTTTAATTTTACACCTGTTTTACATTTAAGTGATTTTTGATAAATAAATTAGAAACCCTCTGCCGCGCATAACACAATGTAAAGTAAGGGTATTCTTTTTTTGAATAAAATTAATTCACATGCAGCGATCAATTCCTTTTGTTTGATAGTTAAAATCTATTGATTATTTTTTATAGTCAGTAATTTCAATTTGAAATAACTTATTAAAATCAGCATTATTCCCTACGTCAATTAAACAACGGATTTGTTAGGTTCTATAGTTGGCAATGCTTTTGAAAACATAGTCATTATCAATAAGTCTTGCATTAGGAATATGATTTAGCCCAAGGAGGGTGAGATGAAGTTAGCAGTAATTACTGATAATAATTATTATTGCAATGGATTTAAAAAATGTAACCCATCGATTTTGCCGCCAGTGTTCTCCGGCACTCTCTCGGGCCTTGAGAGTGCTCGCGCGGGGGCCTTCAGCGGTACGCTAACACTAACAGTGGTGTATCGCTAACTCATTGATGATGGTATGGGATGTGCACATGTGTGTTGTTTGTAATGTGGTGTCGGAAGCAGTGTGTGGCGTGAAAAATCTACTCAGCCAGCCGATCGTGCTGTTGTGAGCGATGTCCGGGAGCGCATCTGCGGAAGAGGAGGGACTCAACCTCGACTTTTTACAGGGAGGGCGCAATGCCCAGGCTGCGGCCTTTCTTGGTGTCCAGAGCGAGTATTTTCTCTTGCAGTACTTTGTAGACGTCCCGGAAAACGGCATCCCAATGGGTAAGCGGTTCCTGACTGTCATGCCGCAGGATCGCAGCCAGTTGTGTTTTTCACCTGACTGGCTGGCCGGTATGGTTTATCTGCGCCCGGAATTTTTGCCAAAACCTTACGTTCGCCGGGTGAGTGTTACGCCCCGGGGGAACAGGTGGATATCAGTTACAGGATGGTCGCGGCTTGCCGGCAAAACCTTTCTAAGCAGTCAGAACCGTGGCAGTCGGTGACGTTTTCATGGCGGATTGCGCAAGTGCAGACCTCAGGCCGCTCCCGACAGGGAGGAGAAATTCCGGACCAGAAACAGTAGAAAACAGATGAAAGAAAAAACTAAAAGAGAGAGGAAAGGTGGAATGGGACTGACAGCTAGGGGAAAAGTGTGGATAGCGTGCGCGATGTTCTGCGTGGTGTTCTGGTATAGCGTTGGATGTTTGCTGAACTGGTTGGTGCTGTAGGGAGATCAGGGATGAAGAGTGAAAGTGAGTCCGGCCCTTTTCAGGTGAATCGCCACGGGTTTAACAGATACCTCAGAGTCATTTAAGATGGCTTAAAGAGAGGTGCCCATGAGCTGTATTAGTCTTGAGAACTTCAAAAAGCGCCTGAAAGCGCTGGAAGAAAAAGTGGCCCGCTATGGCATTGAACTGACTGACAGCCAGATCGCCGCGCTGGAGCGTAAAGCCAGTGATGATGAATCCTGTGGGGAGATTGAAACCGCTCATCCGGGATATCCGGGGTCACAGGATACTTTCTACGTGGGCAACCTGAAAGGCGTTGGTCGAATCTATCAGCAGACATTCGTTGATTGTGTGGTGAAAGCATCTACAGATTATTATCTCTGGTGTGTTTTGTTACCTGCAGGAGGCTCGGTTATGTCGTTACATAAATTATTTATTTCCTAAGACTTGTTGCAAATAGTTTTTGTATGTGGAGATGTTCATGTTAGCCGTTCGCAGATTATATCTGGGGTGTGCGGGTGTTTACACTTATTTAAAATACTTTATTGGGATGCAGATTAATCTGAGTGATAAGGTGCACATGTTGTTTTCAAAATATTTTCGCGTGTTATGTCTGGACCTTTTACGTTGTTGCCTGCGTTATGGGCTTCTTCGTAGCTCCCCCACCACTGATTTTACCTCATTCCACGTGGACAGTATTATTTCCGGCCGATAGCGATCAACAACAGTCTGTGTATTTTCGTGTGATTACCCCTGGAACTCACTCACGCGTTACACTGACCATGAACAAATATCAAAAGCAGGAATTATACATTACATCGAACTAATTAGATGTATCACCTATAAAAGGAGTAAAGAGTGAGCATTAAAATATATTTATTGGATGAAGTAGGGAAGAGATATTTCCGCACAGCAATATCAAGTGCCATGCTTATAGCAGGTAGCAATATCGCTTATGCCGATGTTATTTATGTCCGAACACCAGCATTAATTACTGGCAATCAATCAAATAATACTTATAGGGTAGATTCAGGTGGGCATCTTTCTGTGATGGGTTCATCGACGGTCATTGGTAATGACCCAAATACACTCGCTGTTGGTATAGGTGTTCATGGTAGTAATTCCGTAGAGATTACAGGAGGAGCAACCATAAATGGTTCTGTTTCCACGAATAACTCTACAACCGGTACGCCAGCCCGTACCCTTAAAATATATAACAGTAAGGTAAATGGAGGGGTTAAATTAGATTGGTCTTCTTCTGGACAGCTTAATCAATTCGTGCTTGATGGCTCAACTATAAATTCACAGGGGATTACCCAGTCAACAACTAATGGTTTTCTAGAAAAGCTCTATGCAGTTCATGCTTTAAGCACCGGTGTTAACATAGTAAACTCGAGCATAACAAATAAAGATGGTGGTGGAATTAATTTACAGCAATTTCAGAGTGTAACTGGAAATTACATTAAAAACTCATATGTAAATACTACAGATGGAACGGGGATTATGTCTGTACAGGATAATCTATTAATTGATTCATCTGATATAAAAGTCAATAAAAATAATTTGGACCGAATTGTGGGAGTTCACATCGCCAGCCCTGTACCAGATTCTCTCGGTATTTCATCACTACATCTTCAGAATAGTAAGGTTGAATCTGATGGTGCAGGTATTTATATTGACACCGGAAATATTAGTGTTTCGAGTTCAAACATTATTGCTAATCAATTATATGGTATAGGTAGTACGGGAGGGGATATAAAGCTAACGGAAAAGACTGGAGTTAAAAGCAGTAATGATGCTACAGGTATAACCCTTTTTAAAAATGAAGTAAAGCCTCACTCGATAAAATTGGATAACTCATATGTTATTGCGGAGCAGCGTGAAGCTTTATCTATAGAGCCTGGAGCAACAGCAAGAGTTGATATGTACAATGGGGCGCTCCTTACTTCATTGGGACAAACTGCGGTAAGTGCTGGCAGTGAATCAGACCTGCAACTATATTCTGACAATAGTCATATACGTGGTGATGTAATCGCTGGGGATGATAGCAACGTAAATATTAAAATGGACGGGCTGTCTACTTTTCGCGGCTCAGCAATAAATATCAACTCTGTTGCTCTAAATTCTGGCTCTACATGGCAATTAATCAATAACTCAAATGTTGGATTTTTAACTAATAAAGGTCTTATTGACTTTTCTTCAGTGCGGAGGTCTTTAAATAATTATGAATTCAAAACGCTTACGGTTAGAAATAATTATGAAGGGAATGTTGGGCGTTTAGTAATGAATGCTCATTTAGGTGATGATAGTTCTCTTGCCGATAAATTAATTATCAATGGAGATACATCAGGCACAACTTTTGTAAAGATTATTAACTCTGGAGGGGCGGGTGGCGTAACCCACAGCGGCATTGAACTTATACAAGTTCAAGGGAATTCATTCGGTGAGTTCAAACAGGATGGACGTATTGTTGCGGGTATGTATGACTATTACCTCGGCAGAGGTAATGTGGCTAATGGTACTAACAGTAATAACTGGTATCTGACCAGCCAGAGTGAAGACAACGGTGGCCATAACGGCAGCGGTGGCAATGGCGGGAATAACGGCAATGGCGGTAATAACGGTAATGGCGGTAATAACGGTAATGGCGGTAATAACGGTAATGGCGGTAATAACGGCAGCCAACACACCTGGCGTCCGGAGCCTGGCGGCTATGCCGCTAACCTGATGGCCGCATCTACCCTGTTTAATACCCGTCTGAATGATCGCCAGGGCGGCGGCGTATACACCGACCCGGTAACGGGCGAACAGTCCAGCTCAAGCCTCTGGGGTCGTACAGGGGGAGGGCAAGCTCATGGCCGTCTGTCAGATAATCAGTCTGACTACACAGCCAACCGGATGGTATTCCAACTGGGGGGGGATGCGCTGGTCGGCAGCATTATGGGCAAAGATGAATGGCACCTTGGCGTCATGGGCGGTTACGGAAAACAGGACAGCAGCACACACAACAGCAGGTCAGGCTACAGGGCTAAGGGCTCTGTGTGGGGTTACAGTACGGGACTTTACGGCACATGGTATCAGAATGCGAAGGACAGAACCGGTCTGTATGCTGATAGCTGGCTTCTCTGGAACTGGTTTAATAACTCGGTTAAGGGTGATGGGCTCGCGTATGAGAAATACAAATCAAAAGGCCTGACCACTTCACTGGAATCCGGCTACAGGTTCCATGTGGGGGCCTATGGCACGTCGGGAGGAATGGAAAACATCGTCTATGTGACGCCGCAGGCGCAGGTGCTCTGGTCTGATGTGAAAGCGGATGACCACACGGAAGCGAACGGAACGAAGGTGCAGGGCTTTGGCAGTGACAACACCCAGACCCGGCTAGGAGTACGCCTGTCAATGACCGCCCAGAGCCGGGTGGACAAAGGGACAGTTAGAATGTTTGAGCCATTCGCGGAGGTTAACTGGCTATATAAGTCAAAGCTGTACGGTGTGAGAATGAGTAATGAGCAGACGCACCTTCAGGGCAGCCGGAATGTGGTGGAGCTGAAAACCGGTGTGGAAGGTCGGGTGAGTGACAACCTGAGTACCTGGGGTAACGTGTCGCATCAACTGGGTGACTGGGGTTACCGCGACACTCAGGGTATGCTGGGGGTGAAATACGTCTTCTGACTGATAAGAGATGTATTAGTCGCGACTTGATCTGACACATGAACTTGAAAGGGTGAGAGTTACCGGTTTTGATATGGGTGTCGAATCCTTATACAAAACACAAGGTAACTCTCATGCTTTATACTACCAATCCTATCATCAAACGTTTGCTCAATCTGGCTGAAGAACTCAGTAACGTATCTAAAGCCTGCAAAATCATGGGCGTTTCACGTGATACATTTTACCGCTATCGCGAACTGGCCGATGAAGGTGGCGTGGATGCGCTGATAAACCGGAGTCGTCGCATACCTAATCTTAAGAACCGTACCGATGAGGCAACTGAGCAGGCCGTTGTTGATTATGCCATCGCTTTCCCGGCACACGGCCAGCACAGGACCAGCAACGAGTTGCGTAAACAGGGCATTTTTGCAGCGGAGTCCGGTCCGTCTGGTTACGCCATAACCTTGAGAACTTCAAAAAGCGCCTGAAAGCGCTGGAAGAGAAAGAGGCCTGTGATGGTATTGAACTGACTGACAGCCAGATCGCAGCGCTGGAGCGCAAAGCCAGTGATGACGAGGCCTGTGGCGAAATAGAAACCGCTCATCCCGGCTATCTACTCTATTTCACAAATTTCCAGACACCAGCCGGTACCCGGTCATACAATTTTCCCATCGTCAGTTCTGCCAGCCGGTGATCGACAGCTGCATTAAACTGTTCCAGTTCGTCATCGGTCAGTTCGTATTTGTTTTTTCTATTACTTTTTCAAGCGTATCTTTGGAAGTACAACGTCTGAGGCGTAACAGCCATTCCTGTCTGGTCATGTAATTTCTGCAATAGCCTCGCTAAGAAGTCGCTTATCTTAAGATGTACGCTTCGAAACTGTCTATGGGAATCCCCTGTGTTCCGACGGAACAGGACGGGAAACTGTTGTTTCGGATCTTCCCGCACTACACCGAGGCGCAGCGGCCAGTAAACACATCATGCGCCTGTTAACATGAAGAATTATCACCGTATGTTGTGTTTACCCCATGATCCGTCATGACCTGTTCAGCACCGGAAAAGGGGCGTTTTGCCTGTCCCTGACCGTGGTACACTTCCGGAAACGATGAAATAGCGGAAAAGTCGGATCTGACCGGAACGGTCTTTCGGTAATTTAAATGAATGACTATATGCCTGATTATTATTTTAATTCGATAAATTCACTTTCGTGAAAGTCACTGTCGCGACAGAGTGGCACTCATCTGACGATGATTGAGGTGTGGTAAAATTGCACGGCTAACTATTCAACTGAGGAAAGGACATGTTTACTGCATTCAATGAGAGAAATGATTTCAGTTATGCTTTTGAAAAAATCCGTAATGCGATTTCCGCGCTAGGAGAAAATAATCTTTATGCTGCAACAGAATTAGGTCTTGGCATTCTGCTCCGTAAATACGAGCAGTTTCGCCAGGAGCGGGATGCTGCCGGTGAGCTGGGAAACTGGGAATACGATCTCGATACCTACAATCACTGTATTGCGGTGCTGCAACGTTACTTCACCGGTAATCCATCCGGACTGACATAACGTGATGCCCGGATTTACAGTCATTACCTGCAGACTGAGCACAAAAAGTTTGTGAAACTGGCTGAAGAGCTGGCTGCCGGCCGCTGACTACGGACAGAGGGCGGGATTTATCAACAGAGCGTCGGTACAGAAAAAACTATGAAAAAGAAAAAAGCGTCAGAACCGGGGTTACTGGCAAGCGACAGTGACTGGCACAATAACGCATGTTTGAATTACATGCCTGATCACGGCACAGCGTACACCGAAGGTTACCGGCGGGCTGCTGACATTCTCATTGGTCATATCAATGCGTCTGGACGGGACCAGGATTTTCTGGTTTATCCGGTGTTGTTTCTCTACCGGCATCACATCGAACTCATTATCAAACAGATTATCGGACTGGCTCTGGCACTGGCAGAAAAGCCGGATAAACACCAGTACAAAAAAGATGACCATAACCTGAATAATCTTTGGCCGCTGGCACAAAAGCTGATTCTGGAAGTTGATGACAGGTACCGTCCTTCCGATTTTAAAATCGTCAAAGAGGTGGTTAAAGCTCTTCACCAGGCTGATGGACGGGCGACAGATTTCCGATACGCCAGGAGAAATGACGGCACCCGGAGCCTTGAAGGTATTCATTACGTCAACACCCGCCGCTTTGGGGAAAAAATGGGAGAGGCTTCCGATTTACTTGACGGGGTCGACAACGGCCTCCGGTACCTGCTGGACTGTAAGGCCGAACGGAATCAAATTCTGGACAGCTTCTGGCAGCCAGAAACGGTGCGAAAACCATCAGACTTACCTGAACATCCAATGATACTGAGACACTGACCATGACAGGCCTCATACCTTCAGCTACTTCTCAGGGCTCGATGGCCGCCCTGCCAGTGACCATCGACTATCCTGCGGCTCTGGCGCTACGTCAGATGGCCCTTGTACAGGACGAACTACCGAAATACCTGCTGGCCCCGGAGGTGAGTGCCCTGCTCCATTACGTCCCCGATCTGCACCGCAAGATGCTGCTTGCCACGCTCTGGAACACGGGCGTGCATATTAACGAAGCGCTGGCACTGTTTTCAGGGAAGAGATCACAGGGAGGAGATCACACGCAGACCGCAACCGTGCTGTTGCGAATCAGCGGCTGAGCGGGAGTAATGCCCGGTGGAAATGGACAACAGATTACAACCGTCGCTCGATAGCGGAAACGGCGATATACCGGGTAAAACGGTTGTTTGGTGGTTAACTGACTCTGCATGACTACAATGTTCTGGTTGCGGAAGCTATGGCCATGGTGCGGGCGCTGAACAAAATGACGAAGGCAGGTATGCCTGAAAGCATGCGTATTGCCTGAAAACACAACCAGCTACAGGGATACTTACCCGAAATCTGATTTATTCAACAAAGCCATTCTATGACGAAGAAGCGTGGCAATAGCTTTTTACCCTTTATTTAGATAGTGTTTAAGTACTGCTTGTTTTTCGGAGTAGGAATAGTCATCCGAGTGACGGAAAAGTCTTAAAACATGATCTCGGATTGTTTTTGTGTTTTTTCTTTGAAAATAAAGCTTTAGCAAATATATAGTTAATTTATTTTTATATATTTGCATCTATATAAGAAAAAAAAGTTAGAATTCTTAAATAAAAATTCTTGTAGCTTTGATTTCACTTGCATTTTACATTTTAGCGCCTTTTTACAAACAGGTTAGAAACATCAACTGCGCCATAACAATATGTTAAGTAAGGATATTATTTATTTTTATAAAATTAATTAACACGCAACGATCAATTATTTTTTATTGATAGCCAAAAACTATCAATAAGTTGTTTTTTGACAGTAACTTTAACTTGAAATAACTTATTCAAATCAGCATTATTCCCACATCAATTAAACAACAGGATTGTTAATTTCTATAGTAGGCAGTACTTTTTTGAAATGAAGTGATTGTCAATAAATTTTTCGTTAGAAATATAATTCTATCCCAAGGAGGGTGAGATGAATTTAGCAGTGATTACTGATAATTATTATTATTGCAATGGACTTAAGAAATGTAGAGAAATAAAGAGAAGTAGCTATATTGATCCTGAGATGCTAATTGATCAGTATGAGGGACTAACTTATATTGTTACTTCAACGGTAATATTGATTAAAATAAAAGATTACAAGGTACTCTTAGCCGTTATTGATTTCATTAATGATTTTCCTGAACTTATTATTTTTATTGAGTGCACGGACGTGACGTTTGAAACGACCGACTCAGTGCTTAAAGCAGGTAAATTTTTTCTAATTATTAAGAAAATGCCTATTTCTCACCTGGCACAGGCATTTAAAAAATATGTTTGCGAAGGTGAGGAACCGGTTAAATTACCGTTTAATAATATAAAATCTACCGAGTGGAATATATTGACTGACATTATCAAACATGGAACCGCCAAAGATTTAGCAAGATTTGATAATGTTTCTCAAAAACAGATAAGCACACAGAAACAGAACCTTTCCAGTAAGTTGCGGGTTTATGGTTCTAATATCGCAACAAAAATCCAGGTTATGAGCCTACTTTATACTTTACATAAATTGAGCATGCTTGATACCTATCGTGATAGGGTTATTCCTTTAAAAATGAAAAGTCACTACTCAAGGCTTAAAAAAAATAAGAAGTAATGGTCGTTTATCATGAATATTCCTTAATCATTTATACAGGAGGCCAACCTCGACTTTTTACAGAGAGGGCACAATGCCCAGGCTGCGGCCTTTCTTGGTGTCCAGAGCGAATATTTCTCGTGCAGTACTTTGTAGACGTCCTGATAAACGGCATCCCAATGGCTAAGCGGTTCCTGACTGTCATGCCGCGGGAACGCAGCCAGCTATGATTTTCACCGGACTGGCTGGCCGGTATGGTTTATCTCCGCCCGGAGTTTTTTGCCAACTTACGTTCACCGGGCGAGTGTTACGCCTTGGAGGAACAGGTGGATATCAGTTACAGGATGGTGGCGGCTTACCGGCAAAACCTGTCGAAGCGGTCAGACACGGGGCAGTCGGTGACTTTTCATGGCGGATTGCGAAAGTTCAGACCTTAGGCCGCTCCCGACAGGGAGGAGAAATACCGGAACAGGAACAGAAGAAAACAAATGAAAGAAAAAAACGAAAAGGGCGAGGAAAAGTCGAATGGGACTTTCATTCAGGGGAGTAGTGTGGCTGGCGTGCGCGATATTCTGCGTGGTGTTCTGGTATTGCGTTGGATATTTTCTGTACCGGTAGTTGCTGTAGGGAGACCAAGGATGAAGAGTGAAAGTGAGTCCGGTTCTTTTCAGGAGTGGACTGACCCGACCACGGTAGACGATCCGGCCCTATAGATGCTACAGCACAAGCCTCAACGTAGTAACGGGAAGGTCACGAGTATTTTGAGCAGTCATTATGGCGAATTTATGGAAAAATTATGCAGGAGGAGGTGTACTCAATTTATAGATTTAACAGCTAATAATGTTGTAATGCTGTGCTGATATTCTACTTGAATGAACATAATCTTGTTATGTGCTGCGTACTGGTGGTCAACATCAGTGTCCAGAGCTTCATATAATTAAAAGTAGTGAAACATAGGATTTAGAAATGATTAAGTTAGTCAAACTTTGCTCACTTTCCGTATTGATTGCAGCCTTCGGAGCAAATGCAGGACAAGGAGAGGGAGTTGTAAATTTTAAAGGAACCGTTATTAATTCCCCTTGCGGTATTGAAGCTGATTCAGCAGACCAAACAATTGATTTTGGGCAGATCTCAAAATCAACGCTTGCAGCTGGCGGTATTTCACAACAGAAAAATCTAACCATCAAACTGGTTAACTGTGACGTCTCTGATGTATCTAAAGGTGTTCAGGTTACCTTTACGGGTAATACTATGTCTGCGCCAGATAAGGATGGCGGTATGGTTCCAGTTTCTACAGAACTGGCTACGTCCGGACCAACCAATACGGCCATTATTATCAACAATGGTAGCGATCTGAAATTTGGCACCGCTACGGACTATATTCCATTAAGCGATGGGCAAAATACCCTGATGTTCCAGACCTGGGTGAAGCAAGCAACAGGAAAAAATGTTGCGGCCGGTGACTTTGCTGCCGTTGCAAACTTCAACCTGAGCTACGAGTAATATCAAATAAAGAGCAGGGAAGTTCCCCTGCTCTTTCATCAAGGTCATTGTCATGTTATACAGTTATTTTAAAGATGTTTGTTATTAAAATGAAAAAAAAATTATTTCTCATCATTAAAATGACGACCCTCGCTTCATACCTTTGTTTTTTAAAAAACGCTCACCCTGTTGAATTTAACACTGAAGTTATTGATGCAAGTGACCGTAAAAACATTGATTTTAGCCGTTTTTCTCAGGCTGGTTATATCATGCCCGGACAATATCAGATGCACATTGTTGTCAACGGACAGAGTATTACCGCAAATGAAATGTCAGTAACATTTATTAATGATACTGACATTCAAGGGGCGGCAACCTCTAAAGCGTGCATCACGGCTGAGATGCTCAAAAAAATCGGGCTCACTCAATCATCGTTGAAGAGGGTTACATTATGGAACCATCAGGCCTGTGCAAATATTACCGTATTGCCGGGCGCTTTCGTAAAGGCCGATCTGTCAACCGGCGCGCTGAATATTAGTATTCCAACATCGCTGTTGGAGTATTCAGATGCCTCGTGGCTACCGGCTTCTCGCTGGGAAGACGGCATCCCGGGTTTATTTTTTGGTTATAATATCAACGGTAACATGATGCGTCCTGATGAAGGTAGCGAGAGCCAGTCACTGAGTTATAACGGTACCGCCGGCGCTAACGCGGGTCCGTGGCGGCTTCGGGGAGACTACCAAGGTAACCTGAATAGAACCAAAAGTAGCGGATATGGAACCCAGCAGAATTTTGACTGGACGCGTTTCTATCTTTACCGTGCTCTGCCGCAGCTGGGTTCAAAGCTGACGTTTGGCGAAAACTACATCAACTCGAATATTTTCAGTGGCTGGTCTTATACCGGTGTTGCGTTGGAAAGTGACGACAGAATGCTTCCGCCTCGGCTGCGCGGATATGCGCCGCAAATTACCGGCATAGCTGAAACAAACGCTAGGGTCATCGTTAAGCAAAATGGCAGGGTGCTCTATGACTCTACCGTCCCTCCCGGCCCTTTTAATATTCAGGACCTTGACAGCGCCATCCGCGGACGCCTAGACGTTGAGGTCGTCGAAAGCAATGGTCAGAAAAAGACATTTGATATCAACGCCGATTACGTGCCTTATCTGACGCGTCCGGGACAGCTGCGCTACAAACTTGTTGGGGGCCGATCCCGCTATCTGGGTCACGATTTGGAAGGGCCAGTATTTACAGGCAGTGAGATGTCATGGGGAATGAGTAACAACTGGTCTCTGTACGGCGGTGGGATTTTTTCTGATGAGTACAATGCCGTTGCGGCAGGGGTCGGACGCGACTTCTATGAATGGGGTGCACTCTCTACCGATGTCACACAGTCTATCGCAAAACTGGATGGAGCGAGTCGCCAGTCAGGTAAATCATGGCGACTTAGTTACTCAAAACATTTTGATGAAGCTGCGACGGATATCACATTTTCCGGTTATCGCTTTTCAGAGCGAAACTATATGACGATGCAGAACTATCTTGATGCCCGCTACCGACAGGATATCACCGGAAGGGATAAGGAACTTTATACCATTTCATTAAGTAAGTACTTTCCCGACCGTCAAATGTCATTCGACATAAAGTATAACTACCAAACTTATTGGGGGCGGGGAACGTCAAATTATTATACTGTTTCATTGAACCAGTACATGGATATGTTAGGGGTTAAGAATATATCCATTGGTCTCTCCGCCTCGCGCACTAAGTATCTCATGCGTGATAATACTTCAGGATTCCTGCGTGTTTCAGTCCCATTTAACAGCGGTATGCTTAGCTATAATGGAAGTATGAATGATAGCCGCTACACGCAGACCGTCGGCTATAGCGATATTATTAATAACGGTATGGACAGCTATAGCATTAATGCTGGCATTAATCATGGCGGCAATGATAACAGCGGCAGACAGTTTAACGGCTATTACAGTCATCATAGCCCTCTCGTTGACATGTCAGCCTCTATGGCTACCGTTCAAAATAGCTACAGCTCATTGGGATTTAGCGCATCAGGCGGCGCTACACTGACGATGGAGGGGGCGGCTCTCCACTCAGGTGGTTTAAACGGCACGACGCGAATGCTGGTTTCCACTGACGGGATCGGCGGGGTGCCGGTTGACGGTGGCCGAGTTGTCACAAACCGCTGGGGCACCGGTGTTGTTACGGATGTGAGTAGCTATTATCGCAATACGTTCTCCGTGGATATCAATACCCTGCCGGATGATATCTATTCGTCTAAATCCGTTGTCGATTCCGCGCTGACGGAAGGAGCTATCGGCTTTAGAAAATTTGAAGTTCTTAAAGGTAAACGTCTTTTTGCCGTACTGCGAATGGATGACAACAGCTATCCGCCTTTTGGTGCTTCGGTGCTTAATGGCAAAGGAAGAGAGATTGGTATGGTCGCTGACAGCGGACTTGCCTGGCTCAGCGGCGTTAATCCAGGAGAAGCCTTAAGCGTTAGCTGGAATGGAAAAACACAGTGCATCAGTGATGTTCCGAAAAATCTACAAGCGGATACGCAGTTATTACTTCCTTGCCATCTAAAGCAATAGTTAATAATGACCTGAATTTTTTGTGTGATATAAGTAAGAGGAATCAGATGTTTAATTTTAAAGCCTTCGTATTAATGATAAGCATGAGTGCTACATGGGCAGCGCAGGCTGCAATCTCACTAGACCGGACGCGCATCATTTATGGTGAGGGTGAAAAGTCAATTTCATTAGTCATCACCAATGAAAATAATCAGCTGCCTTATCTGGCTCAGTCCTGGATAGAAGATGATAAACATGAAAAAATCACTACCGGACCTTTGGTCGTCATTCCCCCCGTACAGCGCCTGGAGGCCGGTACGAAAAGCCAGTTACGATTGATGGCGACACCGGGTATATCAAATCTTCCTAGAGATCGCGAAAGCTTATTTTACTTTAACTTACGCGAGATTCCGCCAAAGAGCGAAAAAGAAAACACTCTTCAGATAGCGCTGCAAACGCAGGTTAAACTATTTTATAGGCCAGCAACGATAAAAGCGGCTGCGAATAAACAATGGCAGGATCAGATCGTGCTGACGCCGGTTCCCGGCGGCTACTACATCACAAACCCCACTCCTTATTATGTGACGATTATTGGCCTCGGCTCAACTCAGGTTGAGGCAGAAAAAGGAAAGTTTGAAGCCGTAATGATTGCGCCTAAATCGGGATTAAATGTGAAAGCCACGCAAACCAGAACGCCTTGGCTCACCTTTATTAATGATTATGGTGGAAGGCCGACGCTGCCATTTCGCTGTGAGGAGAGACTGTGTATCGCTGCAAAAAAATCTTGACAGCTAAGCCATTTACTTGGTTGATTTTCGCAAGCCTCTGCAGCCTTAGCCCGGACAGCTTTGCTGATATGGTTTTTACGGGAAATCTTCAGGACCGCCTCTGCCAGCTGGCCCCCTCCTCTGCTGAACAGGATGTGATATTCCCGCAAATGACGCTGGCGCAGTTCTTGGATGCTCCCGGCAGGAGCCCCAGCCAAAATTTTGCCATCAGGCTGCTGAACTGCCAGGCTGACGCGCCAGGAAAAGTAGTCAAACTGATCTTCTCGGGCCAGTCAGAGCAGAGCGTTCCCGGAGCCGTGAAGGTATCGGGAGTCAACTCGGGAAAACTGGTGATCCAACTCGTTGATACGGACGGTATTACGCCTTTAGCCCTTGGCGAAGCCCATCGTGCCGGAAAGGGGGATCTGATAACAGCAGACATGATGACGCTCAATTTTAGCGCCTACGTCAGGCCAACGCCGGACGCACTGGCCGAGAGGAGCGTTAAGGAAGGCGATTACAGTGCAGTTGTCACTTTTGAAATCAATTATCAATGATCACACAGGAATTCATGAATAATGAGTAATCTGAATAAACTCAAATATATGATGACAACACTAAGCATTCTGTCCTCTGCGGCATATGCAGACACTAACATGGTTTTCACCGGGAATTTAATCGTTCCACTTTGCACCATTAATAATAACAACCAGATAACCATACCTTTTGGTGACATTGAGATCCAGACACTGACGCAGGCGAATACGCCTTATCAGTTTCAGGATATTACTATCCCAATTAACTGCCCCTATGCACTTGGAGCCCCCATGTTAAAGGTAAGCAGCACAGCTGTGGATAATGCAGCCCTAGGCGTGCTGCAAACCTCAAAATATAGCGAGGGATTAGTTATATATTTACGCCAGGGAGATGGCACTACCCCGCTGCCGATAGGCACTGAAACCATAGTGACGAACTCCGTTACGGGGAGTAGTACAACCCGAACATTAAACCTCAAGGCTGGCCTGGGACGTGTGAATACCCTTGATATGCTTACACCGGGCCAATTTACGGCAAGTACCACGTTACAAATACGCTATCAATAGCGTCTCTTAAGGAGTACTTATTATCAAAGTTAAAAATCACATATTAGTTATTTGCTATACTGCATCATTTTTTTCTGGGCCTGTGGCGTCAGTGGATATACCTATTACTATTTCAGGTGAAGTTTATATGCCCAGTTGCCAGATCAATAACGGAAAGGATATAGAGGTGGACTTTGGCAACATCGCGATAAACGATGTGGATAATAACAAAAATCAGAAGGTGATTACTCTGCCAATAGCCTGCGATTATGCCAACAGCATGGCCTACGTCAAGGTGTTAGGGTCTCAGCTTGCGGGTAATGTAAATGTGCTGTCAACGAATATTGATAACTTCGGTATTGCACTTTTCCAGGGGGAGGGCACCGCCACAAAATTAATCATTGGTAACGGCCAGAGCACAAATCAAGGACCGATTGGATACCCTATTACCGATGGGATCTCAGGCCAGGATTCGACTATTTTTGTTATGACCGCCGTCCCATTTAAAAATGGAAACGGGGTTCTGCAGGCGGCATCATTTTCATCAACCGCAAGCATAACCATAAGTTATTTATGACATGTTTACTGTGTCATTCATAAATAAACATAATGTATTAAACATGTGTGTTTTTACTTATTGCGTATCTTCGCGGTATTAACTGATTATCTAAACCTACAAGCAAGCGTTAAGGAGCTACAATTGAGACCGTTTAGTTCATTTTTTTTAATTGTCGTAATAGGCTTTAGTTCGTCTGTTTTTGCGTACGATCCCTGCCGTGACATGCAAATTTTATGGCAGTTGGATAATAACTCACAGCCTATTCCTCCTGTTACCATAGCCAACGGCAGCACGGCGAATTATTTTGATATTTCGCTACCTGGGCTGGCCCCTACTTCGCCGGGGACCGCATCCTGGGTTCAGCGTTTCAATGTCCCTTATAATGTCCCCAATATTTCAGGAGGATTTGGTAAAAAGAACCTTACCACCTGGATTGCTTTGCCGGATAGCGATACGTACGTCTCGTTAGGCAATGGATTAAAAGGTAAAATTGAAATTCTCACAGGCAACTATACCAAAAGGGGAGTCTACTCCGGTTCAGCCATTTATTCCGGCCCATATCAATATCTTGAGTGGACTAACGGAAACTTCCCAAGCGCTGTACAGAAAGGAACGCAGTATCCTCTGGTCCAAAACTATTTTACCGATACAAAGTTGCGTGTGCATATTGATAAAGGAAGCGCTTTCGCCGGAGTCTACAATATCAGTATTCCTATCAAAATTGGCTCCGAAGAGTGGTATCGGGGAGAAAAGACCTGCTCAGGCGGTACGGGTGTCGAGCAGGCTGTTGGAGATATGGAAAACCGCTTTTCTCCGGTGCAAGTGACTGTAGTAGCAAGCTGCTCTCTGAACGAAAAAAATGGCATCGCCATCAACCACGGAGCGATAACGTCTGCCCAAGCGCGTGCCGGTGACGTAGCGGATACCTCATTGAGTATTAATTGCCTGACCCCATCAAACGTGAAGTTAAATATTTCTGTTGTACAGCCTGTCCCCGGAGAGGACTCAAACGTGACACAGTGTGGAAAAAACGGTAAATGTACGCTGACCATTGACGATCAGAGAAGCTTTTCAGGAAGTGTGGACGGCGTAAAAAACTTTAAAATTAGCTCGCGCTTCCAGACAATTAATGCAAGTCAGCCCAATGCGGGCGCTTTTACAGGTAATGCGATAATTACGGTTCTGATGCAGTAGCATGGTAAGCGCACAGTGAAGGGCATAGGGTAAAAATTAGTTTACAAAGAGGTTTACGTTCCAGAGAAACACTTCTTTCACGCGGTTGGCGGGCCAGGTGTTGATGACGCTGATCATGTGACGCAACCAGGCTTCCGGCTCGATACCGTTAAGTTTGCAGCTACAGCTCAGGCTGTACATCACTACTTCAATAATCTTGTAAAAGAAGCTTCCGCGGTAAGTGTCGTCTCTGCACCGTCTGGCAGATCCTGAAATTCCTGAGAGGATGGCGCGATAAAACCCGTCCCCAGATCTCCAGAGCCGCGGTGAAATGATGTGTGACAAAAGGCGCGATACGTGCATATAGTCCGCTGTCGTGCGCCATTTAAGCTCCGGAGCGAATCAACGGCGTCATCGGTAGCGGCGCGGCTTTAAAACACGCCGAGACCACGTCAAGCCAGGCGCCACCGCCAGCACTCAGGATAATATGCTGGCTGGCAAACAGCTGGTTTTCGGCCAACAGCGCCGCCGTAGTGACCAGCATCTGGCAGTAATCTTTGACGCGCTGCACGCCAGTGGTATCACGTCCGGCACCGAACGCGCCTTCATAACCCGCGACGCCCACCAGTTGCAGGACAGGACTGGCGGCAATCTCCAGCGCTTCAGCGGCAGCCAGTACTTGTCAGGGTTAAGATGGCCAAAAAAATTAATCAAAGATTTATCCCCGTTAAGGGAAGTACACAGGCTGGAAGGATTTTTCGACAGCCTGACATACCTCCTGAAAATCAAGAGTCATATCAGACGTCATCAGCCCCGGGCGGGAAGGTTGGTAAAGGTGGAGCGCCATCACCTTGCGAAAAGTATAAGTCAGAAAAACAAACCTGTCATCCGGATAAGTTCCTGCGTCAGATACTCGTGATAATGAATACCGATTCTCCCCCGTCAATGACTAAAGAACGAACTTAAAGTAAATATCTCCCTCTGTATTGAGCAGGATAACGATGGCTACAAATTCAGTGTGATGAATGGTGAATTTAAAGATGCGCTGGCGCGACTCAAATGCCCGTTTGGCGTATCCCATCCCCCTCGATGGGAAGATGGAGAAGAGCAGCGTTTCCGGATTATATGGCTGGAACGTAATCAAACGGTCCCGTCGCGCGTATCGCGAACCCTGGCGCAGGCGGGATTTCCATCAGTAGGTCAGCTGCTGCTCAAACCGGAGCCCTGAACCGGCACTGTTGCAAAGTTTGTGATGAATGAACCTTTGGTGTTATTAAAAGGTATTACATTTCAAAGACTCTGCTCACCAGACGCATCTCACCCAGGGGATGGCCAAAATAAAATGATTCGGCCTGACCTTTGCGCAGTGCCCGCATCACTTCTATCCCCTTTATCGTAGCGTAAGCCGTCTTCATCGATTTAAACCCCAGCGTGGCACTGATTATCCGTTTTAGCTTACCGTGGTCGCATTCAATGACGTTGTTCAGATACTTTATCTGCCGGTGTTCAACGTCAGGCGGACACCGGCCTTCGCGTTTGAGCTGCGCGAGCGCACGACCGTATGTCGGCGCTTTATCGGTGTTGATGAGGCGAGGAACCTGCCAGCTTTTTACGTTATTTAAAATCTTCCCGAGAAAACGATATGCCGCTTTGCTGTTACGGCGCGCGGAAAGGTAAAAATCGATAGTACGGCCCCTGTTGTCAACGGCCCGGTACAGATAAGCCCACCGGGCATTCACTTTGATATACGTTTCATCGAGATGCCATGCGTATTCTGGTGAAGATGAACGGCTATTCCGGGGGAACGTGAACGCGTTATTTCCTAACGCGCCCTAACTTCTTCTTATTACAATTTCCGGATCTCAGGTGGAATACAGCAGGATCTGTGCTGATAATGCAACATTAAGTATAGATTTTTAATATAATTGCATTATTGCTTAATTTGCATCAATAGCTTAAACGATTTACATAATTATCAATAAAAGAGTGAGGTTCTTATTTCCCGTGTAAATTATATGCCCTTGTAGAGAGCGAGGCGGTTTTGAACTTGCGGTAATAAGAATAAAATGTACCGACTCTTCCGGGGTACTGAGGTGTTCAGGTTTACGGCAGAGCCCTGCGCGTTTTGTATGAAAAAATTAAAGGACTGAACATGGCGACCACAGTAATAGCTGCCTTTAACGAATTTATGAAAGATACCGTGAATCTCGAAAAGGCAGACACCGATGACGCGCGTGCAAGTCGCGACTGGCTAATCGGTAAGATTAATGATTTTGAAAATGACGAGGTTTTTCCGGTGAGTTATCCCGGGATCCACATTGCGTTCGGTTCATTCGCAAGAAGAACCAAAATTCGTCCGCTTGATGATATCGATCTGATGTTTGGCTTAACCGGGCAAGGTGCCACCTATACCATCCTGAGTGACCGGGTAACTGTAACCTCCTCCGGAGAGGGTTCACGTCTGATGTAGCCCCCTGAAACACCAGGCAGTAGCTGTATCTCCAGATAAGAGATAGGCTTGAATATATGTCTAACACTAACGCCAATTTTGAGATGACCGGGATCCTTTTAGGACAAGAAGTCCGTAAACGTAAGACTCCTCAGGAGAAAATCGACATTATCCAGCAGACGATGGAACCAGGGATGAATGTCTCCCATGTCGCCCGCCTGCACGGTATTCAGCCCAGTCTGCTATTCAAGTGGAAGAAGCAGTATGGGGTTCAACGCCGCAACCGCCGAAATTTCCGGCGTGAATGACCTCCAGTCGAAGCCGGGCGCGTAATGTGTGGTTATGGTAAATCAAATCAGCGGTTTTTTGTTGATTGTTGTGCAATTTACAATTAATTGCGATACTATTTTTTATAAATTGCGAAGCAACATCATCAGAGGGATGTTTTTATGGCAACAGAAACCATTGATCACACCACGCTGCACCGTCTGGTTGAGGCCGGTGCTGTCCGTGCTGCCCATGTCGTGGGTACGTCCGGAGGTTGGGCACTGACCGTTAAGTTCGGATTAAATGAACGGCCACTGGCTGCGCAGCGTAGTCGTCAGATCCGGTTATTCAAAAAGCTGGAAACACTGGTCAGTTACCTGAAAAATGTCGGGATCGCGCAGTTTGACGTTGATGCCTCCAACTACAGTCCGGAGAGTCAGAACCGTAACACCCGACCGGACAGGTCGGCTGCGCTAAAACGGGCGCATGAAGCCGTCGCATACGATGCGTGGTTCCGGGAACAAGTTCAGGCATCCATTGATGATCCTCGACCGGCTGTGTCCGATGAGGAAGCAAGGCGGCGCTTTGCCGCGCGAAAGAATGCCCTGCGTAAGGGGGCGTGATGCGTCTGGAATGGAAACCAATGGCCCTGACGGACAGGGAAAATATCATGGACTATATCAGCCAGGATAACCCGCAGGCAGCAATAGACCTGGATGATGAGTTTGAAACAGCAGCAGAGCGGGCCTGTGGCAATCCTGACATGTATAAACCCGGACGGATCAAAGGTACCCGCGAAGTTGTGGTCAGACCTCATTATATTTTGGTCTACCAGACTGAAGCGGGGATTCTTACGGTTTTGCGTGTTCTTCATGCCGCCCAGCAGTGGCCGCCAGTAACCTGACGGAAATTTCGACGGTTGCGGCGTAGAACCCCTCATACGTAAAATTTGGCTCAGCTAACCAGTCGAGCAATTCCAGATTTTTCGTAGATGCGCGCACTTCAGCTTTAGGTCGGGGTATTCACCCAGCCTGGGCACAAAGCAGACGTTAAATCCTACAGCATCGGTAAGTTTCCGGATGCCGCGTCAGCGGCATGGAGGCGCCAGATGAAGCTGCATGTATCTGTAGAGTCAAATGGCGCCGAAAGCCCGGCGTAGCCGGCTGCTGTTTTGACAGGTTCTGCCTCACCGAGCCCCCTTCACTTGTATCTAACAGTTTGTGGTGATTAGCTACCACCACTGAAGCAGAGTGAGCCG
>OKWE01000732.1_pt1 | contig 23105 bp, 13 predicted proteins | sample 1607051 | NCBI WGS metagenome assembly OKWE01 (sample SAMN04414079, study PRJEB24778) | human gut metagenome | material: faecal | host: Homo sapiens | reverse complement strand
TATATCCTCCCCATGAATGGAGAGGTTTTACGGCCCGTTAGATAAAAAAAGCGTGCCTGATGCAGATCCAGACACGCCAAAAGACTTCTGCGAGAAGATGCAGTCTTCTCAAGAAGAGAAACCCGCCGGAAGGAGGAGGTTTGCGCATGACGGGCGCAAGGCTGGCAGGCTTCTGGATTATTCTACTTAAGTTGCACGACTACTGTTGCAACATCTTCGTTTCACTGATGAGGCTCGGCAGCATGAGCCGCGTGGCGAAGGAAACGGGCTACGAGACCTCGTTCGTGAGCCGACGCATTGCGGCGCTAGAAAAGTCGGTGGCCTCGAAGCTCTTCGAGCGAACCACGCGCCTCTGCATGCCGACGCACGAAGCGCATGCCCTTCTTGACCGCATTTTGCCCTACGTCGTGGACCTTGAGCGCAGACTCGAGATGGCGTCCCGCGCCGTCAAGGCCACGTCCGGCGACGTCGTCCTCAAGGTTCGCTGCGCATCAGGGCTTCTTCCCTTCGTCGTGCGAGCGATCAAGCCCTTCCGCGACAATCATCCCGAGTACAAGTTTGAAGTCTCCGCCGTGCACACCCCGCCCGTCGGCAGCGTCATGGACGCCGACCTCGGCATCTGGGCGAGTTCGGGTACGTCCCCTCACTTCACATTCGAGGACCTCGGCGTCGTGCCGAGCTGGCTTTGCGCCACGCCCTCCTTCCTCGAGCGCCATTCCGTGAGGACCGTCGAAGATCTGGACAAGGTTCCGCTTCTGGGCTGCTCTCACTGGATTGCGCCCTTCCACATCGCCCCCGCCGTTGATCCTCTGCTTCCCGTTCGACGGGATCTCAGAATGGCGGTCAACTTCAACAGCGTGCAGGGACTTCGCGACGCGGTACTCGAAGACACGGGCGTCGGCACCTCCCTTCCCGCCTACACGGTCGCGACCGACATCGTCAAGGGCCGCATGGTCCGCGTCCTTCCCGAACTCACCGGCCCGTCCCTCAAGTTCCGACTCGTGCGCCAGAAGACCGACATCCCCGTTCCTGAAGTCGAACGATTCGCACGCTGGCTCGTCGAATCCTGGCGACGCGACATGGTCTTTCCGTCCGCCTGATTCGGCCGCCCAAGAATCATGAAGGCCCCGCCTCCCGCATGGAGACAGGGCCTTGTTCTTTGCCCGGGATGCTGCATTCATCCCTTTTGGGCTCGGCGCCCCTGACAGACGCCGTCAATGGTTACCAGTATTCGAGCATGGGCTCGAGCTGCTGGGCTTGCTGGACGTAGCGCTTGATTTCCTTGAGGGCGGGAACGCGCTTCGTCATCGGACTGGTCGGTACGGCTGTTCAAGAATGCCGGTTTTGGAAAAGTTGTCGTTTGTCTGCAGGTTTGAGGGATCAGCTCAGGCGCCTGCCGCCGGCATCAGGAATGCCTGCGTACTTCATGGTGGCATACTCGATCTTCGAGACCGAGCCGCAACCGTCGTGCCTGAAGGCGCTTTTCTCCTCCGCATCAAGGAAGCCCACGATGTAGGGGGCGTAGTTGGCGAGCGTGTTGAGGTCGATCTGAAGGAGTTTCGAGGACGTGAAGTTCTCGTCCATGCGTTCGCTTGTGCCGAGGAACACCCAGCCCGAGAATGCCCCGTCGGGCTTCCTGCGGTAGAAAATGCCGATGTCCTCGCCCTTCTGAAGAACGCCCGGCGTCACCCAGGCATAGGCCGTGGCCATCGGGCCCTCGATCATCGGGCGGATCTGGCTCTTGGGGATGAGCGGGCGCCATTCGGACGTGGCGCAGCAGTCTTGTCGATCGATCGACACGGGCCAGAAGTTCGTCTTCTGCAGGCGCTCAAGAAGCTTCTCATGGCCGTAGAGCGCGGCAAAATCGCACTCGTTGGCGTAGAGCGGCACGAGTTCATAAATGGTGATCGAGTTGAGCGAGGCCGAGACGGCGTCCCAGGCTTCGCAAAGGCACATGCCGGCAAACGGCGTGTTGGGGAACGTGGGCGCACTGGTGCACGTGACCATGTAGCCGGGCTCGGGCATCTTGCCTTCTTTGTTCATCTGACGTGCGATGGCGTCAAGAAGAAGCACTCTCCAGTCGCTTGCGTTGATTTTCTTCACCTCTTCTGCGGGGGCGGCAATCGTGAGCACGGGCAGCTTGACCGCTTCGGCGTCTTCGTTCGTGACCGATCCGGTGACTTCGGCCTGAGCGGCATTAATTACATGCTTCATCGCCAGGTCGGCCACGGCGACGATGCGCACGATGTGCTTGTCCACAGGATGAGAGCAGACCATGATGGCGGGGCCGTTCGGGTTCGGGATCATGCGTTCGACCTTGAGGTTCGACTTGTCGAGCCCAGCGACGGTGCTCTTGTTGAAGAAATCCTTGATGGAGTCGTGATCCTTGAGAATGGTTTCAATAATCGCGAGGTTCCGACGAAGCATGTTCAGCTCGGACTGGGTGCCGTAATACCCCTGTGCCTCGGCCTGCTCGATCAGGTTCCTGGCGTATTCGTCGAGGAACTTCCTCGTCTTGGCTGCGACCTTTTTCGCCTCGTCGTAGTCTTCGGCAAGAACCAGGCACCTGAGCATCAGGAAGAACCAGTCGGCATCCCTGCCCTCTTCGGGCAGGGCTTCAAGAAGGCCCCTGGCCTTTTTCACGCGGTCTTCCTTGCTGCCGAAGCTACTCTCGAGGATCTCACCTGCGGCCGCCATGGAGACGAGTTGGCGAAGCATGCCCCACTCAGGCTTGATGTTATTGACGAAAGTGTCAATAACCGACATGTCACCATCCTGCTTGAAACCTTCGACGACGTACGTGAACAGCAGCAGCCCCGTGTCGACGGCAAAATGCTGCTCAATGTTCCCGTCAAAGAGCAAGCGCGCAGCCAAGGATGCGGTATGGCGCGCCTCCTTCCAGTTACCCTTCAGCTGGAGCAGACCGCAGACGAGCGAGAGCCTGATGAGGTTGCCGTCCTTGTTGTTGCCGGAAACATCCAGAACTGCCTCAAGCTTCTGCGGGTCCTGCATGTCAAGTGCGGCACGCGCGATGAAATCAAGCTCGACGCGGCCGAAGTTGTCGAGAGGAATCGGCGACGTCACTTCGAGAATCGCGCGCTTGCCCTCGTCACCGCGCTCATACTGGCTGCGCATCCACTCGATGCGCTCGGCCTTCGTCAAGTCGAGAGCGTAGTCCCTCGGCGTTTCGTCGCAGAGCCGGTCGCCTCCGGTGACTGCGGCACGGCACATGACCGAGAGAGTCAGCACGCCGTCGCTGTCCTCAAAGTCGACCACCGAGTCGAGACCGTCCTCAAGCGTTTCGATCATCTCGGCCTTGTTGCCCAGCCTGCTCAAAATGACGGCCGTAACCTGGTAGGCCCTGGGCGCAGACCCTCCTGCCACGAAGTAGAGACCGAAAGTCTCGAGGGCCTTGCTGAGGTTCTTCTCGAAGAGTTCATGATCCTCTTCCTCCTTGAAGAAGCCCTGGAAGGCCCATGTCTCGGCCATGTGACGAAGAACGAACGGATCTTCCATCTGCTCTTCGAAAGTGAGCTTGTTGAAGAGCTTTTCAGCCTTGTCTTCCTTGTGTTCATACAAGGCACGGATGATCTGAAGGGTGTGCTTGCGAGCCTTCACCAGGCTGCGAAGATCATATCCGTAGGAGTTGCCTTCGACCTTCGCCAAGCTCACGGCTGCCTTGAGGTGTGCGGCAGCGTTGTCGACCTCGTTCCTGAGTAGGTACGATTCCGCACAGAGAAGATGCACCAGACCGCACTCGCCGCCGCATTCAAGGATGTGCAGACAGATCCGGTTGAAGTAGTAGACGTCGGCGCAGTGCTCCGTGAGGCTGAGTTCCATGGAGGCGGAAGCGATCCAGGGAATGATGACGTCGAGAGCCTCAAACATCACGTCCTCGGTGTCGGTCTGCTCGAATCGAGCGGTCAGGTCGCTGTAGGGCTTCTCCCCTTGAATGATCTTCAGGGCTTCCTGCCGGTCAAACGTCCTGCTGGGGGAGTTCCTGGATATCCGACTTCCCATCATTCGATGTCTCCGTTTTTGATTGCCGTCGTGGATTCAGAGGGTCGCCCCGATCGTCGAGGCGGATCCGGTATTATAACAAAGCACTCAGGATGCCGATTCCTTTATGCTCTAATCGTGAGCATTTTGTGCAGATCGGAGCCTCTGCGGTAGAGACGTTTCACGGGGCTGGCCTGAGGGCAGCCGCAATACGTTTTGCAACGTCTCGTTTTGGCCGCCCGGCACCGCTTCAGGTAAAATGTATTATCGATGGCATGCCGTGCGTTGAGGGCGTTTCAGGAGCCCGCCTCACGGCAGAAGCCTGCCCCAACAAGTCAAGAAGACAGGCCCTACATGCGAATCGGATCCTTCATCGTCATCGTGCTCTCCCTCATCGCGACAGCCTTTTCCGTCGCGGTCACCGCAGTTGGTTGGGAGCGCATCCTCTTTTACACGGGATGGATGTCCTCATCCTTCGTCTACCCCGCCTCGATCCTTCTCTACATTCTTCTCTTCGGCCTCGCCATGATGCGCTGCAGGACGATCACCCGTGCTGCGGGCGCCTCTCTAATCGCCTCCATCGTCGCCCTCCTCGTCTGGGTCTTCATCTCGGCCGTCGACCAGTACTACGGCGGCCCGCTCGTCGCCATGATGACCGGCTGGTTCGGCATGCAGAGCATCATCGTTGAAGAAACCTCGCTGAACATCATCGCCGTCCTGGGCGGCGTCCTCTGGCCCCTTCTCTACACCGTTACCCTCTTCATCGCCACACTTTTCACGAAGCGCAGGGTGCCGAGGTACCTCAACTGACGGTCGCCCGACGCCGAATTCAAGGCCGCAGGTTCGATACGCCTGCGGCCTTTTTCCGGCTCCTTGATTTTTGCGGACTGTGAGTTGTTCGGGTACTCAGACCGAGCCTGAAAACAAGGAGCGCGTTGGATCCGGCTTTGCTGGTGTAGAAAACAGGATGCCGTTCGTATCCGAGCGACACCCTGTTCATTTCTTTCCTCTCAGACTGCGAAGGTCATGAGAGGACTTGCTTCAACCAGTCAGAACGCCCAGCGAGCCCCAACATTGAAGCGCCACGGTTCGGCGATTTCTGCATTGCTCGTGCGGGAAAGGTCCGCATAGAACTGCGTTGTGCCCGTCAGGTTGTAGCTGCCGCCGATCGCGTATTCGAACCACGTGTCGCCGGCATCCTCGCGGTAAGTGCCGTCACCGCGGGTCACGGACACGTCACCGTCAAACTCGTGCAGAACTGACGTGCGGACATAGGCCGTGCCCTTCTTGTTCGGACAAGTTATACCGGCACGAACGCCAAGACGACCGATGAGGGATGTCGTGGAGTCAACAGTTGTGTCAACGGCGATGCCCGTCACCTTGTTCACCGTAGAGAAGGTCTTTCCGTCAACATAACCCCAGCTCATCTCCGCCTGCGGTTCAATGAAGACCGTCGGAGCCAGATCAAAGCGGTGCCCGATTTCGCCAGAGATCGAGTAAGCGGTCGTGTTGAAATCGGCAGCAGTGCCGTCAATCATGGAATCGCTCTCAAGACGTGCAACTCTGGCGATTACGTCGATGAAGCTGCCATTGTCACCGAGCCAGGAGCCGTAAGCCGCCAGGCCGAACACATTGTTGTCACCTTCGCCGCCGGCGTAGGAGAGGTCGGAGTTGGTGTAAGAGAATGCAACGCCGGCATGAATGTTGGCGAGTGCTTCAATCTTCGCATCAGCTCCAAACTGCAGTTGCGTGAAGTCGTTCTTGGAGCCGTCGATCTTCTGCTTGCCAGCGTTGACACGCGCCCAGACGCCGGCATTGCCTTCGCAATCGCGAAGTTCGCCGAGACGCTTGTTCATGTCGTTCATTTCAAGACGCCAGGCATGGATATTCTGGGCTACGGTCTTGCCGATGCGTTCGGTCTTCGTGTTGAGCGTATGGGTTACGGTCGACTGATCGAAGACGGTGTTGCCGTTCTCGTCCTGCTTTAAATCGGCGGTGAAGGACCCGTTGGATTCCGACTCTTCGACGACAACCTTGTCCGCGGCAGTCGTCTTGTTCTCACCCGTGCCGGTGGTCACGACATCAAGGACCGCCTTCGCTGCATCTTCGGCGGAGGCGTACTGTTCGTTGAACCTGGACGAGCCGACGGTAGTGATCGTGTCGGATTGTTCGGATTTCGTCACGGAGCCGAAGTTGACCGTGTTCTTGGTGTCGTCGACGATGACCGTGGTGTTGCCGGAGGTCGCAAGATTCACAACATCAGCTGTTGCGTCATCGGAAACGTAAAGCGTGCTGTTGTTGGACGAAACCTTGTCGGCAGTGAGGGTTGATTCGCCCGTCAGCTTTGCATTTGTGTTGTCAAGCGTGAGTCCCGTTCCGGTTTCGCTGTTGATCGAGACGTCACCGTTGAAGGTCACTTCCTTGTTGTTCTGGAGAACGAGCTCGCCCGTACCAGAAACGGACACGTCGCCGTTGATCGTAACAACGGATGGGCTGACGTCTGCAGAAGTGATGCCTTCGTCTTCAGCAAGAAGAAGTGCAGAAGCTTCGGCAGTTCGACCGATGACGACCTTGCCTCCGTTGTTGACGAGCACATCACCGGTAAGAGCAATACGCTCGCCCGTGAAGTTCAGTGCCGAGCCTTCGGCATAAATGGCCTGGGCCTCTTTGCCTTCGGCGGCGGAGGCAAGGATATTGACATTGCCGGTGAAGAGAACGTCGGACTTTCCGGAAAGGTGAATGCCGTAGGCGTTGCCCGTCTCGGATTGAGCGGAAACGTCAAGATCGCCAGCAACCTTGAGGATCACGTCGTAGGACTGGTCTTCCTTGGGAGTGTAGGAACCGCAGATTCCGTAGGCGTCGCCGGAATTGCTCGAGGAAGCGATGCGCAAGTTGTTGAAGTTGCCCGATGAAGAGCCGAACACGCCGCCATTGGTCGTGTTGTAGAAGTAGTTTGTGATCCAAATGCCGTGCACCAGACCTGCATCAGAAGCTACGTCGATCGAGACGTCGCCGGCAAAATTGCCCTGCCCCCCTTCAAACTTGATGCCGGTGAGAGGCGTGGCACCTGTATAGTTCACGCCGCTTTTCTCGGCTTCACTGATTTTTGTGGCAAGCTTGCTGGTGGAACGGCCCTTGATGTTCAGAGTCGTGCCTTCCGAAGACGACAGGGTGCCTGCGGCAATGCCAAGACCGAGAGCTTCACTGTACTGCTTGTCGGTGGTGCGTTCGGTGGCGGATTCGACGACAACGTTGACCGTTCTTCCGGTCAAGTGAAGCTGCGCGCTCTTATTGTTGACGACAAGGCCGTAGACGGATTTACCCTGGGCATTGGTGGACTTGACGGTGAAGTTGGAAACGTCAGCGCTCACCTCAGTCTTGGCATTCCAGACTAAAAGTGCCGCCGCCATGTTGTTGCCAGTGCCGACCAGGTCCGTGTCGAGAGCAACGTCAAGGGTGGAGCCGCCGAAGTTGACGTCAGCATCGCCTGAAATGTCAAGAACAATGACCTGAGTATCGCCGGATGAATTGACGGATCCATTGGCGTTAACAACAAGGCCGACGTCGTCCTTGCGACCGGTTGCACCAATGACGTCGACAACATCAAAGTAGGACTTGCCATTGCTTCCTGCCTTGAGTTGAGCACCCGTGTAATCAAACGTCAGGTTTGTCAGCACAGGATCTGTAGTCGTGTTCCATACGATGGTCTTGATGGTGTCGGCATCCGCAGCAAAGGCGGCAGGACAGACGGCGGCAAGAACAGCCAGAGTCAGAATGGACTTCTTCATTTGAACCCCCAAAAAATTAAGGACAGACAATTTTCGGTGATAGAGGCTCGATGGGGGGGGGGATAACCCTTATATGTGGCGAAAACACTACAGACAGAGACGTTTCCAAGACCGCATGCCACGTTACCACATTCTGTCGATCGGAACACCCTGTCTTTTGAGCGAGCCCCGGATGAGAAGAACAAGCTCACCTTGACGTTCACGCCATTCGATCAGTCCCGACCGTCATCATTCACGACAGCGTAGCGGGCGCCGAATGCCCGTCCCCTGCCCCTGAGCGCTGATGCCGAATCCACCCTGTCAAAGCCCTGCCCTCACGAGCCCCGTGGCGGCAATCGTCAAGGTGCCCTGGGAGGGTACTCTGACGGCATGATTCCACTTTGCTATGAACCTCCCACTCAAATGGATGGTCATCTCCCTGTTGGTAAGGCTTCGGGGATTCTTTTGGGTAAAGTTCACCTCTGTTGAGCCGCGCCCATGTGCGTCCTGCATCCAATACGTGGCGAAGTCACACCATTCATTTTTTGCAAACGTCTTCCATCAGCAGTGTTGTCTTTTCGCAACATTTCGCTTGTAAATACAACTCCCTGTCGGGAACTTTGCACTATGAAACGGTTGATTTTGATGATGATCAAGGAAACGACTAAGTGGGGTTCGAAATACATCTTTAGTGGCGAATCACACAAGACAGGACCGTTGTGTGAAATTTTAGTTTCAGTCGGCTGAGGCGCCTTCGCTGAGGCATTGCCTGAATTTCTGGAAGAATTTTCGAGTGAGCGGATCTCGACTCTGTCGTTTCGGTCGTCTGAGCAAGACGACGTTTGATAGATCAAGTTTCACGTGTGCAATACCGGGCAATCCCGCGCGGGGTCAAGTAATGATCCCAAAGCAGGCGGTTTCGACCTGTCTGCAGGTGACAAAGTGTTTCGCAGCAATCACAACTACATCAGAGGGACTGTCCAAAAGACGAAACGAGTGTTCAAAAAACACATCCGGAATTTGGGTTCTTTTTAGAGGATGCGGGTAAACCCTAGGGGGGAACGCTTGTTCAGTAAAATCTGTTTCCGAACGAGTGAACAACTGTTCACTTCTTTTTCAAGGAAGAGAAAAATGAATTCGACATTCAAAGTTGTTTTCAACAAGGCCCGCGGCGCCTTGATGGTGGTAAATGAAGCCACGTCCTCCGTTCAGGCGAAGGGTACGAAGACGGTTATCGCGGCCGCTGTGGCGGCGCTCATGGCCGGCGGCGCGATGGCCGGCAACCTCACTTATGACTCGATCGTCAACAACGAGGGAACGTTCAAGTTCCTTAACGGCAAGGGAGAAGTCACGAACATCAAGACCAATGCGGACGCCAACAAGCTGTTCTCGGATCTGTCCGCTGCCGGAACGGATGTCGACGAAATCCTCAAGGCGCTCGGCCAGGTCAATGAATCTAAGAAAACGGGCATCGTGTTTGGTTACGCGGGTGGCGGCAATGTCATGGACACCACAACCCACGCTTTAGCTCAACTTGTTATCGGGGGAGTCAAACCCGGCTGGCTCAAGGGTCTAAATCAATTCTCCAAAAACGTCGATGATGAGTTGGCAAAGCTGAACTTCAATCTATCGACTCATACTATTGTCGGTGATGTAAACGGCGACAGCTCGCCGGTTGTCCTTGGCATGGTCGGTTCCGACCGATTCATCAACGTTAGTCTTAATGCCCCCGACGATCTTTCTCGTGATTACACAATCACCCGTCATGGCAATTCTACGATTGAACTTCAATCAGGCAATGTCATCGGGGCCATTGGTGGAAGCTCGGCCATCAACGTTGGTGAAGGTTTTAAACTTTTGGGTGGCTTGGTACAGACTGGAGCCAAAAATACCGAAACAATTGTCGATGGTAACTCGACGATTAATGTCCAGGGTACGGGATGTGTCGCCGGGGCTTTCGCCGGCGGTTCTGCCATTGCTGTTTTTGACGGCACTGCCAATTCCACCGTGACGGGCAACTCTTACTTCACCCTCAACAACTCCAAGGGTAACGAAGCCCATGGCTCCATCAACACTCTTGCTGCCGGCATTGCCGGCGGCGGTCTTGCGATCGGCATGGCCAGTGGCGACGCCGTGTCCAAGGTCGAGGGCTCCACTGTCATCGATCTTCAGAATGGTCTCGCAGCCGGCGTCATGGGCGGCGGCATGGCCCTTTCCGTTGACGGCGGCACGATGATGGATTTTTTCAACGGGAAGCTTCATGCGGAGAACGATGCCTTCAAGCCCATCAACGAACTGGGCAAGAAGATCTCCGAAAAGCTGAAGGTATTCAGTCCTAAACTCACAGAGACCGTCAAGACGGAATCGGGCACGGCTTTGGCCGAATCGCACGACATCACCATCAAGGTCGGCACCGGCATGACGACGCTCGGCCTTGTGGGCGGCGGCATTGCAGCGACCTATCAGAACAACCATCCTGCTTCTTCGGCAGTCAGTACGGCCAAGGCTGACAATGTCACGATCCTTCTCGGCGGCAACGAAGCAAAGCCGGATCAGACGTTTGACGGCGCCTGGAAGAGCGGTCTTATCAGTGCCATCAAGAATTTGGGTGCCTCCGGTGGCAAGGCCAAGGTTGACAAGGTCGTCGAATTTGCCACGGCCATTGACGATTACGACGGCGCTACCATTGGCGTTCTCGGCGGTGGCATTGCCCTTGGCTATGACAGCATGCGTGGCGATAATGGCGAACATTCGCCCAAGGCTGACGCTTCCGTGAAGAATGTCGGCATCCAGGTCAACAGCGGTTACAACGTTGCCCTCGTTGCCGGCGGTTTCGCGGTTGGTTCCGGTCACTCTCTCACGAGCAAAGACGTTCTTGCTTCTGCCAATGTTGATGAGGATGTTCTCGTCAACATCGCCGGCGGTGAAACGATCGGCCTGATGGGCGGTGGTGTTGCTGTCTGGACGGGTTCCAAGGAAGCCCATAAGGGCCTCGGCGTTCAGGCGAACGTTGACAATGTAACGTTTAACGTGGCGGGTGGCTCCGTCGACGGTCTCTTCGGCGGCGGTCTCGCTGTTGACGATTCCAACCCTGAGGTTGGTGGTGTCTATGAAGACGCCCGCAACGCCGAAGCCAATGTCGGCAATGTCAACATCAACGTTGCCGGCGGCAAGGTCGGCCGTCTCCATGTTGAGGTCTTCAACGAGGTCGAAAATTATCCCAGCGGTGAAGACAAGGATACGCCTGACATGAAGCTGTACCTCAAGGCCGGGCTCAAGGCCATTCAGGACGGCAAGGCTGCCATCGTCGGCGGCGGCATGGCTGCGGGCAACAGCATCGCCATCGCTGAAGATGGCTCTGCCAAGGATGCCGCGGGCGCGCGTGTTGAAGTTGCCAACATCAACATCTCCGGCGGCGTCATCGGTGAAGAAAAGGCCGGCATGCAGGGCAACATCTATGGCGGCGGCATCGCCTCCACGGGTGGCACGACCTGGGTCGGCACGTCCAACATCACGGTTGCAGGCGGCACGATCAACGGCGACATCTACGGCGGCGGTCTCTCGATCGGCGGCAACTATGGCGTTGGTCATGAGTGCTACAACGACGCCCTCTCTGCCGTGGACACGGCCAACGTCACGCTCGGAGCAGGCAGCCTCAAGGGCAACGTCTACCTTGGCGGTCGCGTGCTTGAGGATGGCGCCAATACCAAGGGCGTAGCCAAGGCAACGGTTGGCGCCGGTACGCTCACAATCTACAAGGACTTCAACTTCCTTAAGGCTGATGCCGTCATCGACGGTTCCGGCGCTGAATCGGCAACCCTCAACTTCGTGAACGGCTATGACTTCTCCAAGGCTGAAGCCTCTGAAGTCGCCCTTCTGGACGCCGACCAGACCGCCCAGAAGAAGATCATTATCCGAAGCTTCGACAAGCTCGACTCCGGCGATCTCGTTACCGGCGCGAACTACGATATGGGCGGCAAGTCCAATGTCGTAGTTACGGGCAATTACGAGTTTGGCGAAATCCTCAATGCTGCCGACACGAAGATGATGACCGTCAAGGAAGGCGGCGCCCTCGCCGTCCAGTCCGCAGCTGCTCCTGCCAACAAGTTTGTGGTTGAAGAAGGCGTCCTGGCTCTCGGCACGACTGCCAAGACGGCTGATGCCCGCGAAGGTCTCGGCAGGTACAACGAAAAGGCCGGCCTCTATCTGAGCGGCGAGGTCAATCTCACCAACGCCAACACCAACGCCAGCATCAACGTTGGCGAGACCGAAGCCAAGAACGGTGTGAACATTGGTTCCAACGGTACGCTGATTGTTGATGCCTCTGTTGATGACGGTGATGAAGGCAAGCTTTCCACCGAAGTGACCGGCAAGATTAGCGGCGAAAAGGGTTCCACGATTCATTACGTGCACGTGGCCGACAAGGGTGTCGTTGAGGTTGAACATGAAGGCTTCACGACCGTTACGGTCGACAACCTCCTCTACAAGGTTGTCAAGGTTGAAAACGAGGACAACCAGTACACGTTCAAGATCGCCACGGGTTCCGAACTCGCCGGTACGGGCCTTGAACACTTTGACGGCGCTGCCCTTGACGGCATGGCCGACAACGAAGTGATCGGTTCCCTCCTTGACCAGGCCAACACCGCCATCACGTCCGGCAGCCAGCGCGAAGCCCGTCTCAACGGCGCTCTCAACCTCGCTGCTGCGGGCGGCGTCCAGACGGCCGGCATTGAAGCTGCCACGATGGGCATCGACCAAGCCACGAAGCGTGCTGCGCTCACCAATGTCTTCCAGGACGGCTGGACGGGTTTCGCTGAAGTGACGGGCACCTCCCTCAAGATGGGCGGCGACTCCGGCGCTCTCGAAACGAAGACCGAGCTCGGCGGCATCACAGTCGGCGGTGAATACACGATGGGCGACATGACGTTCGGCGTCATGGGCAACTTCGGCACCGGCGACGTTGAAGGCGAAGGCGACAACGACGGCGTCAAGAACGACGTGGACTACTACGGCGTTCAGGGCTACGCTGCCAAGCGCATGGGCCAGTTCAACCTCGTCGGCCAGATGGGCCTCATGACGACGAAGAACGACGTCACGTCCGCTGACGGCGACTCCGCCGACATCGACGCCACGATCTTCACGATCGGTGCCCGCGGCGAAATGGCCTTCCAGATCAGCAAGTCCTGCCAAGCTGTCCCGTACGTCGGCCTCAACTACCTGCGCGTCGCCACTGACGGCTACAACACCGCCAAGGGCCTCTCCGTGGATGACATGGACCAGAACCTCGTGAGCATGCCGATCGGCGTGGCCTTCTCGGGCAACATGGACCTCGCCTCCGGCTGGACGCTCCGTCCGACGGTCGACGTGGCCTATGTCCACACGTTCGGTGACACGGACGTCGAAGCCACGACGAAGTTCGGCGCTGCCGCCATCAACACCAACCTCGACGTCTGGAGCGAAAACGTCGGCCGCGTGGGCTTCGGTCTTGAAGCCCGCAAGGACGCCCTCTCCTTCGGCGGCCAGATCGGTGGTGCCTTCGGCGACAACGACCATCGCGAGTTCTATGGCCAGCTCAACATGAAGTATCTCTTCTGATACTGATCGTCTCCCTCTCCGCCGCCTTCTCCCTCTCTCCATCCGGGGCGGCGGGGATCCCCGCCTCCGGCATCCTTCGGAATGCCGGAGGTTTTTTGTACCTTGCAATCCGCACTTCGACTCCCCGCAGGATTCGTCATTGGGAGCTGCTCCGCAGAACCCTTCATCAGCTCAGGTCCTTCGAGGGGTACACTTGAACAATCAATCCAATCCAACCGATCCCTACTCCACTCACTCCAGCCGAAACCAACAGGAAGAGGACCCGCCTCATGACTGAATTCGCCGCCCACGTTGAAGACTTCTGCACTCGTCTCTTTGAAGACATCCGCAAGCTCACCGCCGACACCTGCGGCGTCACGCGCGAGGGGTATACGCCCGAAGAAGACAAGGTGCACGAGAGACTCGCCGAGGCCGCGCGCGAGATCGGTCTTGAAGTCCATGCGGACGCTGCGCTCAACCTCTGGATGACTTTGCCAGGTCGCAACAGGGATTTGCCAGCCTTCGTCTCGGGATCGCACACCGACTCCGTTCCGCAGGGCGGCAATTACGACGGGCTTGCCGGCATCGTCGCGCCGCTCGCCGTGGCCAAATATCTGAAGGATGCAAATAGAATTCCTGAGCGGGGCTTCTGTATTGTTGCATTCCGCATGGAGGAGTGCCCTGAATTTGGACGTGCCTATGCGGGCAGTCTCGCCCTGACGGGGCAGCTCAATCCCTTCGAGCTAGAACTTCCTCACAGGGATACGGGGAAGCTTCTGAAGGACGTTCTCCTTGAGCGCGGGGTCGATGTCGAGCGTATCGCGTCGGGAGAGCCGCTCATGGATCTCTCGAAGATTGCGGCCTTTGTCGAGCTTCACATCGAGCAGGGACCGAGGCTTGACAAGGAACCTGTCAACCGTGCGGCGGTCGTCACGGGAATCCGCGGGTATCTGAGGCACAAGCGATGCCGCGTTGAGGGCGAGACCGCGCATTCGGGCGCCGTTGATTATGAATTCAGGCACGACGCCGTCGCAGCCTTGACAGACCTTCTCTACGTGATGAACAGGCACTGGGAGGCCTGGCTCCATGACGGCAAGGATCTGGTCTTCACCTGCGGCGTCATCAACACGCCTTCGACGGCCGACATCTCAATCATCTCGGGCGACGTTTCATTTGGGCTCGACATGAGAAGCCTTTCGATGGAGACGATCCGCGCCTTCCACGACCTCCTTCTTGAGGAGGCGGCCGCCATCGAAGATAAGCGCGGTGTGAAGTTCATCTTTGACGACGTCATCGTAGGCGAGGCGGCACGTCCCGACGCAATCCTTTTCAATCGGCTCGTCAAGGCCGCGACGGATCACGGCATACCTCATCTTCAGATGGCGAGCGGAGCGGGCCACGACGCCGCGGTCATGACGAGCGCGGGCGTGCCCACGTGCATGCTCTTCGTCGCCAACCAGAATGGGTCTCACAACCCGCATGAGGCGATGCGAATTTCGGATTTCCTCTCAGGTGCGGAAATTCTCATGCACGCCGTCGTGGATTATGATTGACGGAAACGGGAGCCATTCTCCCTTGCAGATCGCCTGCGGCGGTTCCATGAGTCAGGACCGCGCGTCGTAACGTTTAGGGGACATCGCCCATAACATTTCGTTACAGGCGGCGATAATATTATCCCACGTGCTTATGCGTGACAGCGAAAATCAGAAAGGAGTACGCACATGGCCAAGGATCATTCTCACAAGTCTGCCGCCGAACCCACCGGCGGCAGCACCCTTGAAGTCGTTGACGTTGATAGGAAGCCCTCCTATCCCGTGGCTGCCCTTGAACCCAAGCATGTCGAACCCCATTCGTTCGACTCGATGACGCAGGTCGTCACCTATCTTCGCGACAAGCTTCGCGACACGCCGCTCGTCTCCCCCGAAGAGTCGGCCGCCGAAGTGTTCAAGATGCTCAACCGCGACCTGACGCAGACGGAACGTGACGCGCTCTTCAAGCTGCTGCTCGTCAAGGAGGCGCATCAGGCGGGCCTCTTCCCGAAGAAGCCCATCGACATGAACGCTCTTTCGGACAAGCTCCGCGAAGGCGCCTATCCGTATAAGAACCGCTACCCGAACAAGCTCTATGAGAAGGAACTCTATGACTTGCAGGTCGAGCTTCTGAAGCTTCAGGACTGGGTCAAGCGCACGAACTCGAAGATCATCGTGCTCTTTGAAGGCCGTGACGCGGCCGGCAAGGGCGGCACGATCCGCCGCTTCACCGAGAACCTCAATCCTCGCGGCGCGCGCACGGTGGCCCTTTCGAAGCCGACCGAGAATGAAGCGGGCCAGTGGTACTTCCAGCGCTATTGCGCGCACCTGCCCAATCCTGGCGAGATCTGCTTCTTCGACCGCTCCTGGTACAACCGCGCCGTGGTCGAACCTGTGATGGGATTCTGCACGCCCGAGCAGACCGAAATCTTCCTCAACGAAGTGACGGGCTTCGAGCAGTCACTCATCAGGGGCGGCACGCACATCATCAAGTTCTGGCTCGCCGTGAGCCAGGACGAACAGCGCCGCCGCTTCCGCGAACGCCGCGAGAACCCGTTGAAGCGCTGGAAGCTCTCTCCCGTCGACATCGCGTCCATGGACCGCTGGGACGACTATTCGAAGGCCATTCGCCGCATGTTCCAGATGACCGACACGGCCGAAACGCCCTGGACGGTGATCCGCAACGAAGACAAACGCCGCGGTCGTCTCAACGCCATCCGCGTGCTGCTGCAATCGATTCCGTACGACAACCGCGACATGAAGAAGGTGGGCAACATCGACCCGCTCATCGTCGGTCGCGCAGGCAGCCTCTTCGCCTCTAACGGTGATCCGCTGCGCTTTGACATCAACAACGAGATCGGCAACAGCTGATCGACCTGAAACCGTTGTTTCGATGGCCCGCAGATACGACATCTTCGGGCCCTTTGATTTTTCACCCTCCTCTTATCGCTGACCGTGGGCTTTCGGCCACTGCCGCACGTCATGCGAACTGAATCGGGCGTTTGGCGCCCGATCCAAAGCGCGCGCCCCACATATAAAATTATGCGCTTTGCGCCTCTGAAGGCCCGGCTGCCGTCGGCAGAAGGTGCGATTTCAGGCGTTGATTCCTGCAACTTTTGCGAAACAGCAGAGCCTTTTTTGGGCGGAATCCATGTCCCGCAACGGGTTCAAAGTGACGGAACCTTGCAGAAATCCGCCTCATGTAAGCTGTTTGCCCTATGTAACCATAAGCTACATGTGCATATAATCCTATTCAAGGGCATCGGTCACAAGGCCCGCACCGTCTCTGCTGAAAACGACGGACGGTCCCGAAGGCGCCCCACACAAGAGTCCTACAACACCTCCCGCATTAGAAAAGCTATGCAAAACACAGACAACAAGCGCTTTGTCGCGATCGGCCTGATGCTGTTCGCGATCCTGTTCGGCGCAGGCAATCTCATCTTCCCCGCCTCCATGGGCCAGGCTTCCGGCGATCACTTCGTTTGGGCTTTCATTGGCTTCTGCATTACGGGTGTAGGCCTTCCCCTTCTCGCTATCATAGCGATGGCTTATGCGGGATGCAATGACCTGCAGGAGGCTGCCGGCCGCGCACATCCCCTTTATGGTCTGTTCTATACGGTCGTGGTCTACATGTCCATCGGCCCCTGCTTCGCCATTCCGCGTACGGGCACGGTGGCTTTTGAAATCGGCCTGCGTCCCTTCCTCACCGAAGGTCAGGTTGAAATGGGCCTGTGGATCTTCCTCGTCCTCTTCTTCGTGGTTTCCTACTGGCTTGCCGCCACGCCGCAGAAGCTCGTCGACCGCGTCGGCAAGATCCTGACGCCGGCCCTCGTGCTCACGCTCGGTGCTCTGATCGTCAAGTCCGTCGTAGATCCGCTCGGCGTTCCGCAGGCCGCCCAGCCGAACTATGCGGGCGTCCTCACCGCCACGGTTGCGGGCATCCTTGACGGCTACAACACGCTCGACGCCATCGCCGCGTTCGTCTTCGCCACGCTCGTCACGAACTTCGTCCGTGAAGGCGGTGCCAAGACCGCTAAGGAAGTCACCTCCCAGGTCTACAAGTCCGGCATCCTCGCCGTGTCGCTCCTCGCCGTGATCTACTTCTTCATCGCGAAGATCGGCGCTGAGTCCGTCACCGCCATCGGCATGCAGGACACGGGTGCTCCTGTGCTCGCTGAAACCGCCAAGATCCTCTTCGGCAACTTCGGCGCCATCCTTCTCTCGGTCATCGTGCTGCTCGCCTGCCTGACGACGTCCATCGGCCTCATCACCTGCTGCGCCGCCTACTTCATGCGCATCGTCGGCCGCCTGACGTACAAGCAGTACTGCCTGCTCTTCACGATCGTCTCGTTCCTGATCGGCATGTTCGGCCTCAAGACCATCATCGTCTCCACGATCCCGGTCCTGATGTTCGTCTACCCGCTCTGCGTGATCCTGATCGTGCTGCTCTTCACGGACAAGCTCTTCGACGGCCGCCAGTGCGTCTACGCCTTCACCACCGCCTTCACGTTCGTGATGGCCGCGGTCTCCGGTCTCGAAACCGCCGGCGTGAACCTCGGCGCGATCTCCGAAGCCATCAAGGCCTACGTCCCGTTCGCCCAGTACGGCCTCGCCTGGGTCCCGTTCGCCGTCACCGGCTACGTCCTCGGCCTCGCCTACAAGGCCGCCGTCCCCTGCAAGGCCTGCTGCAAGCCGGCCTGACAACCTGACTCTTAAGTGAAGCCCCCGGTCAGGACTCACTGAGAAAACCCAAAGGGCCCCGCACTTTTCCCCGAAGCGCGGGGCCTTCTCTTTTCCGGCTTTCGGGCTTTTGCGCCTCTCTTCACCTTATTCGAGGACCTCTCCGCCTCCTTCAGGCGATCCCTGCAGCAGACCGTCTGCGTGGTCCGATTCTCTTTCAGATAAACTACGGGCACCGTTCCCCCATCAAGGATCCATCGCATGCTCCGATTTCCCGTTCCCGGCGCGCCTCTGACGCCCACAGACAACGAGCGTACGCTCATGAAGCCCCTCATCCGCATCCTGGAAAAAGGCGGCATCCGCTGGGGCATCGGCTGCGCCGACTGGCTCCCCATCGATCCGCAGCACTGCGCGGCCGAGATCGGGCTCAATCTCAGGCACGTCAAGCTGAGTGAAATTGGGGATACGGCCGAACTCGAAGCCTTTTTTGATGAGTTTGCCAATCCGGAAGCGCCCTGCCTCTTCCTTTCCGACATCGACGTTCCCGTCCTTGCGGCCTGGGACGACGAGGAGGAGCGAGAGGCAATGCGCGGGATCATCGTGCGCGGGCTTGCACGCATCGCCGCGACACATGGACATCATTTCATCGTGACGGGCCTCACGAGCCTCACAAAGGACATCTGCCGCGAAGCGTTTGAGAACGCCGAGCCTCTTGCGCCTCACGAGACCGAGGAGCTCTTCACGATCTCCCATGAGCAGGTCGGCCTTCTCTACGGCGCGGACCTTGCCCGCATCTCCGAGGAAAGGACAATGGTTCCCGACCTCGTCATGATGGAGCTGGACCGCCATGCCGCACTCGGCGCACGCTACGTCGAACCGTACATTCTTCAATGGGTTCGCCAGGGGAAGGCCGGGATCCTCCCGCCCGTGTCCGGCGCGCTCACGCCCCGCTTCCTCGAGCGACTCCAAAACGCAGGCTTGATGGATCTGAAGCGCATGGCGCTCTTTCAGGAAATCCCCGCTGTTTTCGGCAAGGATAGGCTCGACCTTCTTGTCGAGGCGATGGTGACGCTCGGCTTCTGGACGCCGCTTCCCGCCGGGGCTGCGGACGAGCAGCCTGACGATGTGAGGCTCTACGATTACGCCTCCGTCTGGGGCGTTCGCCTGCTGGCCGTCCTGGCGCTCAGGTTCGTGATGAGCGAAGGAGCCGACTGGATGACGCCCACGCGCGAACTCATGCGAGCCATGTGGTCGGGCGAGCCCAACGAGGCCATGGATGCCCTCTGCGAAATGCTTGACTGCATCGAGGACCAGGATGCCGACCTCGACATCGGCGGGCTTTGCGCCGCCTGCATCCTCGCGCTCGACCTTGACCTCACGCGCGGGGTCAATGAAGATGAAGGCCTCGACATCCTCGCCGTGAGGCTCCCGGGCGGCATCTGCGAGCTCGTCTTCGCGCCCGAGGATCGTGATCCCGCCGAACTCGGAAGCCCCGACGGCACGCCCCGCATGGTCCTTACCATCGGTTGACGCGCGTTCTTCCCTTGGGGAACTTCCTGAGCGCTTTCGAAGGGCCTGTCTCTCCATTCCGAGGGCAGGCCCTCTTTTCATGGTCCTTGGCTGGATCGCCAACGTCATCGACTTCGGCTCGAAGGCCGCGGGCGTGGAAAGTCAGAGCTGGACTGTTTCGGCCCTGCAGGAATACGTGCGGGAAAACGGTCCCGTCGCGGGCTTTCCGGAGGTTGCCTCCATCTCCCGATCCTACATCTGGAAGCTCATGAACGCGGGCAAGGCTCGTGCCGAGGAGCGCGAGGCTCAGTTGTCCGATGACCTGCAGCCCCATGTCCTTCTCTGGCGCGACACCGAGGTGGCGTTCATGGAGGGAGAGGACGGCTGGCGACCCGTTTTCCGTGTGGGCATTCCTAATGAGTCGGTGGCTGGTGGCGGCTTTCTCGTTCTTCCCAATTCGCCCGGCCTCCCCGTTCCCGAAGGAGCCGTGATCCGCAACTTCCTTGCGGGTTTCAATTTCGAACAGGGCTGCATGGTCGTCGTCGAGGGCCGGTGCTCGAAAGACCAGGACATGATCCGGTTTCTCGATAAGGTCGACCGCATCACGAGTCCCGACGCACTCATCGAACTCGTCAACAGAACCGGTCCCGCCAAGCTCCCGGCCGGTGCCTACAAGCACCTTTTTGCCCGAGCCGGCCGCTTTGCCGTTGTCCAGAACGTGAAGCACCCCGCCATGATGCGTCTTGCAATACGAGCGGTCGCCCAGATCTAGCGCAACATGGGGATCGACGACGAGCGCTCCCCACGCTCGACGAACTCATCGCCACCATGCTCAGGATGTACGAAGACTTCAGGCTCTGGAACCGCGGCGTGGAAGATCCCGCACAAAGCGTTTGATGCAGGCGCAGCCTGCGTCTGAAAGCCCATGCTTACGGCAAAGGGAACTTCGAAATCCTCGTCGAAGACGAGGACGGCCGGCGTGCGCCCACGCTCAAGCTCCAGGTCGACACGATGATGGAAATGTTTCTCAACTTCAGGCTCGACAACCGGGCGCTCTGACGACCGTTCTCGACAAGTGAGGGAGTGAACCCGTGTTCACCTCCCTTTCGCCCTGTCCCGTTCGGGCCCTTTATCTCCTGCCTCCTCTCCTGCCAGCCATTTTGCAAACGCAATGCAAACGGTTGCAACAAATTGTAAGAGTTGGGAATTTAGAGAACGGCAGATGAAAGCGCCGACGGAATCGGCGCAATAATCAGAGAACGGGACAATTTCAAGAGAACAAAACGGGTTTTGACCGTCGCATAATCATCTCCGCCGAAGGGTTCAAACCCCATGAACCCTGTCGGCAGCGACTCTGTTTCCTCGACACAGACACGAGACCATCATGACCACCGCACACTCTTACTCCATCAAGTTGAGCGATGCCGAACGCAAGGAAATCGCAGACATTCTCTCGACGCCCGGCATCAACGAAAAGCTCATGAGGCGCGCCCGCGTACTGATGCTGCTTGACGACGGTCTCTCCGCACCCGACATTGTGCGCTACCTGCAGATCTCGCGCTCGACCGTCTACTCGATCTCGCAGCGCTTCCATGCCACGAACCTTCGCGGCGCGCTCTACGACGGTCGCCCGCTCGGGCACGCCCAAGCGCATTCCGCCCGCCGCCTTCAGTTGGATCGAATCCGTGATGAAGGAGCCGCCGCGCATGGTCGGGGTTGACGCCGACCGCTGGACCATCACCGCGCTCCAGACCTACGTGCGCGAGAACGGCCCGCAAAACGGCTACCCGGAGGTCTCGCAGATCTCCCGCTCCTACCTCTGGCGCATCCTCTCCGAGCATCGCCTTCCCCAATCCGAAGAGGCCGAGGCGAAGACGCTGATGAACCAGAACGCCAAGGAGGCCCGCATTGTCCTTTGGCGCGACGTCGAGCTCGCCATCATCCACGAGGACGGCTGGTGGCGTCCGCTCTTCCGAAAGGGCGTGGCCAACGCCGCGTCGCCCACGGGCTTCGCCGTTCTGCCCAACAGTCAGACCCTGCCCTTGCCCGAAGGGGCTGAAGCCGTCTCCTTCATCACGGGCTTTGAGTTCGAGTCTGGCGTCATTCACGGCGTCATCGGCAACTCCCGCAACGAAGAGGAGATGATCGCCTTCCTCAAGCACCTTGATGCCGAAACGCCCAGGGCCGTCATGATCGAACTCATGAACAAGTCGGTGCCGTTCCGTCTGTCGCCCGGCGTCTATAAGTTCCTCTTTGCCCGCATGGGCCGCTTCTCCATCGTGCAGAACCGCCAGTTCGGCAGCCTCCTGCGTACCACGATGAACGCCGTGAGCCAGCTCCTCTGGAGGTTTCACATCGACGACCTCCGCGCCCGTACTCGCGAAGAACTCGTCGAAAAGCTCTTCGTGGCCGTCAAGTCCTTCCGCATCGAGGACCGCATCGGCAAGGCCGCCTGATCAAGCATTGAAGGGCACTGAAGAATCAACTTTCAATGCCTCATGGATGAAGGGGAGACGCCCGTAAAGCGCCTCCCCTTTCAATTAGTCGTGATTTTCGAATAGAGTTCCCTCAAGGGAATTCTATTCGAGCGAATTCATCGACCCTGACTCTGGTACCAGAGTTCGATTTCGCGCGGATTCTCGCCGGGTCCGGCGGGCACGCGCGAAGCGGTGAGTTCGTCTCGGGTGAGCGGGCGGATGTCGGTGATGACGAGCGGAAGCATCTTGCGTTTCACCTGAACGTAAAAGGTCCCGACCACCTCGACGTCGGTCACGACCGCATCGCTGTTGCGTCGCCAGACGTGGATCTCCTTCTTGACGGTGGGCGTCATGTAGGGGCGGTCATTGAGATTGCTGCAAAACGACGGCCTCGTCGCCACCCATTCCCAAACGTAGCCCTTCTGGTCGGGATGGCGCACGTGGTCGTTCATGCGGCGAAGGGGCTTGCCGTAGACCGCGACGAACTCGCGCACGTAGGTCTTCCCTTTGGCCGTTGCCTTGAGTGCCTCCGGGGTGAAGACCGTGCCCGGCATCATGCGGTTGTCGGCGCGGTGCTGAGGACCGCTGCAGCCTGCGAGCATCGGGGCCCCGAGAGAGGCGCTGAGAATGGCTGCGGCCTTTGCGAGCGTTCTGCGCTTGAAGTCAATCGTCATGCTGTCTACTCCGCAAAATGATCGAGCTCGGTGGGCGTGAGCGGCCTGAAGCTGTGGGGCGCGTCCGTGCCGACAACCGGCGCTCGGTAGATGTAGAAGACGCCCGTGAATTCATGGCGCTTCACGACGCCCGTCTTGTCGAACCAGATGCGCAGGTTCTTCTGCGTGATAGGAAATTCCGAGATCGGGTTGAACGGAATGAAGTTCTTGGCGGAGGGGCGTCCCCTCATCCAGCTGTAGTGGCGCACGATCTCGTGGCCCATGTGGATTTCATAGTCGGGCTCACCCAACTCCGCATCGATCTGCGCCATGGTGGTCCGGCCGTCGACGATGAGCCTCGCGGCCTTCTCGGTCGAGAGGTCGCGCACCTCGCCGCTTCCGACGGCACAGCCGCCG
>OKWE01000727.1_pt1 | contig 23320 bp, 28 predicted proteins | sample 1607051 | NCBI WGS metagenome assembly OKWE01 (sample SAMN04414079, study PRJEB24778) | human gut metagenome | material: faecal | host: Homo sapiens | reverse complement strand
GCGTGGACTTCCGCGACGGACATGTGCTGGTGAAGGCCGGGGAGATGATCGTCGTACCGCGCGGGCTGGAACATAAGACCTCGGCGGAGACGGAAGCGAAGCTGATGCTGATTGAACCGCGCGGGGTGTTGAATACCGGCCACGAGGGCGGCGAGCGGACGGCGGTGAACGACGTTTGGATCTGATCGCTTTCCGGCGATAAAACGCCCCTCTTTCAGGCGGAAAGAGGGGCAGGGCGATTACTTCAGCTCGTCAACCATGGTGGTTGCCCGACCGATATAGTTGGCCGGGGTCATCGCTTTGAGACGCACTTTTTCCTCTTCCGGCAGGGCGAGGCTGTCAATAAACTGCTTCATCCCTTCCGCATCAACGCGTTTGCCGCGGGTCAGTTCTTTCAGCTTCTCGTACGGTTTTTCGATACCGTAACGACGCATCACGGTCTGGATCGGCTCAGCCAGTACTTCCCAGTTGTGATCCAGTTCATCCAGCAGGCGATCCTGGTTCAGCTCCAGCTTGCTAATCCCTTTGAGGGTGGACTGATAGGCGATCAGCGCATAGCCGATGCCCACGCCGAGGTTACGCAGGACGGTGGAGTCGGTCAGGTCGCGCTGCCAGCGGGAAACCGGCAGTTTGCTGGCCAGGTGCTGCATGACCGCATTGGCCAGGCCGAGGTTGCCTTCGGAGTTTTCGAAGTCAATTGGGTTCACCTTGTGCGGCATGGTTGAGGAGCCGATTTCCCCGGCGATGGTCTTCTGTTTGAAGTGGTTGAGCGCGATGTAGCCCCACACATCGCGATCGAAATCGATCAGAATGGTGTTGAAGCGCGCGATGCAGTCAAACAGCTCAGCGATGTAGTCATGCGGCTCGATCTGGGTGGTGTACGGGTTCCACTGAATGCCCAGAGAGGTGACGAACTCTTCGCTGAACTGATGCCAGTCGACTTCCGGGTAGGCCGCGATGTGGGCGTTGTAGTTACCCACCGCGCCGTTGATTTTACCGAGGATTTCCACCTGGTTCAGCTGACGGTACTGGCGCTCCATACGGTAGGCGACGTTCGCCATCTCTTTACCCATGGTGGACGGCGTTGCCGGCTGACCGTGGGTACGGGAGAGCAGCGGCACATCGCGGTACTGGGTTGCCAGATCTTTTACCGCGTCAATCAGCTTGCGCCAGTAAGGCAGAACCACTTCGTCGCGGGCGGTTTTCAGCATCAGCGCGTGGGAGAGGTTATTGATGTCTTCAGACGTACAGGCGAAGTGAATAAACTCTGATACCGCGTGCAGCTCGGCGACGTCAGCGACTTTCTCTTTCAGAAAATACTCTACCGCTTTCACGTCGTGGTTAGTGGTGCGCTCGATGTTTTTGATGCGCTCCGCGTCTTCGACGCTGAAATCGGCGACGATTTTGTCAAGGAAACCGTTTGCGTCGGCAGCAAAAGCAGGAACTTCCTTGATCGCTGCGTGGGCGGCCAGTTTTTGCAGCCAACGTACTTCCACCTGAACGCGGAATTTCAGCAAACCGAATTCGCTGAAGATACCGCGCAGCGCGCTGACTTTATCGCCGTAGCGGCCGTCTACAGGGGAAACGGCGGTCAGTGAGGATAATTCCATAGATCACAACTCCGGGGTTAAATGAGCAAGAATTTGCTTTGCCTGGTTAACCAGACGATTACGGGAAAACATAAGCTGCAGACGTCCGCCGCCCACCTGATGCCAGAGCACCGCGGCGCGAATACCCGCCAGCAGCGCTGAACGAACTTTCGCCTGCACCTGCGGGCTTTGCAGCACGGCCGGCGAGCCGGTCACCTGAATACGCGGCCCCAGCGGGCTTATCACGTCAACATAGATGCCTGCCATGGCGCTGAGCAGCGTTTCGGACTGCAGGTCAAAGTGCTCCAGCTGACGATGCAGGCCGGCGATGCGGTTGCCGAGCGTATCCATCGCCCCTTTACTGGCAGCGAGCTTGCGCTCCAGCACCATCAGGCTCAGGGTATAGCGCGTCAGTTCAGCATTGAGGCCCTGACGGCTGCTGGTATTGAGCACCCCGAGCAGCGTTTCAAGGCCGAGGCGAAGATTGGCTTCACTGCCACCGAACACCGCCAGCGTCGACTCGGGATCGAGGTCGATGATGCTGTTCAGCGACACATGCAGGGCATCGCTGTCGCAATGTCCCTGATGCGCCAGTTGCTGAACCAGTCGTGCCGCCTGGCAAACGCCAGCCAGCGCCAGCGTGATGTCATAGTAATTCTTCGCCACACATACTCCTTGTCAGCCGTCGGGGCGGTTCGTCCCGACGGAAATAACGCGCGTTCAGGACTGCAGAGGCAGTCGTTGTTCAATAATTCCGCCGCCGAGGCACACTTCACCCAGATAGAACACTGCGGACTGGCCCGGGGTGACCGCCGCGACCGGCTCATCAAAGCGAACTTCGATACGGTCTTCATCCAGCGCGGTGACGGTGCAGGGGATATCGGTCTGGCGATAGCGGGTTTTCACCGTGCAGCGCAGGGTGCCCTGCAGCGGTTCACGGTCAACCCAGTGCAGCTGTTGGGCAATCAGGCCGACGGACATCAGGCGCGGGTGGTCATGGCCCTGGGCGACGATAAGAATATTATTCTCAACGTCTTTATCGACCACGTACCACGGATCTTCGCTACCCTCTTTGGTGCCGCCGATGCCCAGCCCTTTACGCTGGCCCAGCGTATGGTACATCAGCCCCTGATGGGTACCGATCTCCTCGCCGTCGACGGTGAGAATTTTGCCCGGCTGCGCCGGCAGATAGCGGCCAAGGAAATCGCGGAATTTACGTTCGCCGATAAAGCAGATGCCGGTGGAATCTTTTTTCTTCGCGGTGATCAGATCCAGCTCTTCGGCGATCTTACGCACCTGCGGTTTTTCCAGCTCACCCACCGGGAACAGGCTCTGGGCAATCTGCTCGTGGCTAAGGGTATAGAGGAAGTAGCTCTGATCTTTGTTACCGTCGAGGCCGCGCAGCAGCTGGCTTTTGCCGTCGACATCGGCGCGGCGCACATAGTGCCCGGTGGCGATGTAGTCGGCGCCGAGGTCTTCGGCGGCAAACTCGAGGAAGGCTTTAAACTTGATCTCTTTATTGCACAGAATATCCGGGTTCGGCGTGCGGCCGGCTTTGTACTCTTCCAGGAAGAGCTCAAAGACGTTGTCCCAATATTCGGCGGCAAAGTTAACGGTGTGCAGTTCAATGCCCAGCTTATCGCAGACCGCTTGCGCATCGGCAAGGTCGGCGGCGGCGGTGCAGTATTCCTCGCCGTCGTCTTCCTCCCAGTTCTTCATGAACAGGCCTTCCACCTTATACCCTTGCTGCAGCAGCAGGTACGCGGAGACCGAGGAGTCGACGCCGCCGGACATGCCGACGATCACTTTTTTCTGGCTTTCTGACATGGAAATACTCGCTACATTGAACTTCGAGGCGGCGTATTCTAGCACGCGCTCACCGTTCATTCACCCCCTGTGAACGGCCAGTTAAATGCGCCAATCAGCGACAGCGGCTGGCGCGGGTCCTGCAGATAGCAGCGAATGCTTTCGGCAACCAGCGGCGAGCGCAGATTCGGCGCGTTAAGAATTTCCTCAGCACTGAGCCACAGGCAGCGATCGATATCGCTGTCATGCGGTTCGGTGGCGCACAGATCGCTAAGTTCGATGGCGAACAGGAAGCGCAGAAACGGCGTGTTATCGGGAGCGACCCACTGGTGCATGCGGATGAAGTGCTGCGGCGTGGCGCGAATGCCGGTCTCTTCCCACAGTTCGCGTTCGGCGGCCTGCAGCAGCGTTTCGTTGGCCTCCAGGTGGCCCGCCGGTTGGTTCCACAGCGCTTTGCCGTTAATGGTCTCTTCGACGATGAGGAATTTATCCTCGGCGTGAACCACGCAGGCAACGGTGACATGAGGTTTAAACATCGCTTTTCCTTTTTAGTTATTCGGCTTTACGCCATTCGCCGTTGGCCAGCCCGTCAAGCGTATAGCCGCCCATGGCGTAGCGGATCAGACGCAGGGTGGGGAAGCCGACGTGGGCGGTCATCCGGCGCACCTGGCGGTTACGTCCCTCGTAAAGGGTGATTTTCAGCCAGCGGGTGGGGATCGATTTGCGCTCGCGAATAGGCGGGTTGCGCGGCCACAGCCACGCGGGCTCCTCCACCACTTCCACGCCTGCAGGCAGGGTGGGGCCATCGTTGAGCGTGACGCCGTCGCGTAGCGCGGCCAGCGCCTCGGCGGTGGGTTCGCCTTCCACCTGGACGTAGTAAATCTTGCCGGTGCGTTTACCCGGCTGGGTTAGCTTCGCCTGCAGCGCGCCATCGTTGGTCAGCACCAGCAGCCCTTCGCTGTCGCGGTCAAGACGACCGGCGGCGTAGACGCCCGCCACGGAGATAAAATCTTTCAGCGTGCTGCGCCCGGCTTCGTCGGTAAATTGCGGCAACACATCATAGGGTTTATTGAACAAGATCACAGTTTTTGGCTGGCGTTCTTTACGTTGTCTGGTGACTTGTTGTGTGCTGAATCGCTCAACGCGATGTTTTCTAAATGAAGTTTTCTGCATGGTATTTTCAGGCTCTATCAATTGCCGCATTATAGCCTAATTACGAATGCCTTTCATGGACGCAAACATTCAGGTAGTATTGACATGCTCATTACAAATTATTAACAAAAAATTGCTCAAACCGATTCGCACTACAGGCAGGAAGGCGACACGGACGCGATAGCTCCGCTTAGCGGGAAAACCCGGTACGCTGGAGCTGGCCGACTCAGCCAACACCAGGCTCGCGTGAAGAGGGAAGAGCAGAACCAGAAGCGCTCGAAGGAGAGGTTAATGGAAAGCAAAGTAGTAGTTCCGGCGGAAGGTCAAAAAATCACCCTGCAAAACGGCAAACTGAACGTCCCTCACAATCCGATTATCCCGTTCATTGAAGGCGACGGTATCGGCGTTGACGTTACCCCAGCGATGCTGAAAGTGGTTGATGCCGCCGTTGAGAAAGCCTATAAGGGCGAGCGTAAAATTTCCTGGATGGAAGTTTACACCGGTGAAAAATCGACCCAAGTCTATGGCCAGGATGTCTGGCTGCCAGCTGAAACCCTCGATCTGATTCGTGACTACCGCGTTGCTATCAAAGGTCCTCTGACCACCCCAGTCGGCGGCGGCATCCGTTCTCTGAACGTGGCGCTGCGCCAGGAGCTGGACCTCTACGTCTGCCTGCGTCCGGTACGTTACTACCAGGGCACCCCGAGCCCGGTTAAGCACCCTGAACTGACCGATATGGTTATCTTCCGTGAAAACTCAGAAGATATCTATGCCGGTATCGAGTGGAAAGCCGACTCTGCTGAAGCAGACAAAGTCATCAAATTCCTGCGCGATGAGATGGGCGTGAAGAAAATTCGCTTCCCGGAACATTGCGGTATCGGCATCAAGCCGTGCTCTGAAGAAGGCACCAAACGCCTGGTTCGCGCCGCGATTGAATACGCGATCACCAACGATCGTGATTCCCTCACCCTGGTGCACAAAGGCAACATCATGAAGTTCACCGAAGGCGCGTTCAAAGACTGGGGCTACCAGCTGGCTCGCGAAGAGTTCGGCGGCGAGCTGATCGACGGCGGCCCGTGGGTGAAAATCAAGAACCCGAACACCGGTAAAGAGATCGTGGTGAAAGACGTGATCGCCGATGCGTTCCTGCAGCAGATCCTGCTGCGTCCGGCGGAATACGACGTTATCGCCTGTATGAACCTGAACGGCGACTACATCTCTGACGCGCTGGCGGCACAGGTTGGCGGTATCGGTATCGCCCCGGGCGCCAACATCGGTGACGAGTGCGCGCTGTTCGAAGCGACTCACGGTACTGCGCCGAAGTATGCCGGCCAGGACAAAGTGAACCCGGGCTCCATCATCCTGTCCGCAGAGATGATGCTGCGCCACATGCAGTGGTTCGAAGCCGCAGACCTGATCGTCAAAGGCATGGAAGGCGCTATCGCCGCCAAGACCGTGACCTATGACTTCGAACGTCTGATGGAAGGCGCTAAACTGCTGAAATGTAGCGAGTTTGGCGACGCGATTATCGCGAACATGTAATCTGGCCCTCAGATTATGTCAGAACGGGAACCTGGTGGTTCCCGTTTTTATTATTAGCTTTCGAACGGTTATCAAAATTTTATCAAAACAAGTTATCAAAACCCCTCCCGAAAAACCTCATAAGGCCACCGTTGTCCACCCCTTACCTCGATCATCATGGTACCTATCCGTTTGTTGTTGAGTTTTATGTCCAAGTAAATCTTTCGTGTTTATACCTTGGGCTTTATATAACCGCTCGGAAAGCGATCTTTGCTCATGGAAAGTTGCCGGTGTACCTTGTCCCCAGTCAATATCTGCACTGTCTCTTGCCTTGCTGAAATTCATGGTCAGTGTTCTGGGTTTCACCTGCGCTCCTCGCTCAGCCTGTGAGGTGGTTCTAAAGAAATGAACCAAATAAGGGCTTACTGCATAATCCCGGCAACGACTGATTACATCTCGGAGGCTCCAGTTGATTGCGTTGCAACGCAGAGCTAATGGTATAGCGATTTTGCTTCCGGTTTTCTCTTGCTCAACGTGTAGATGATCGTCCCAGATGTCCGAGAATTTCATACGGGATATATCACCTAGTCGCTGTCCTGTTACTATGGCTAAAAGCATGGCGTTCCCCATGTATTTGTGATTTTCATCGGCTATATCAAAAATCTTTTGCCATTCCTCCAGAGTGAGGCGCTGGCGAGTGATCTTTCTACGAGGTTGTTTAGTTGCTAGTGCAGGGTTATAACCAGGAGGTACTTCTCCCGCATGCTGAGCTTCTTTAAAAACATCTATTAGGACAGAGCGAATGACCTGAGCCATTCTGGGTTGTCCCTCCGCTAAATATTCATCAAGAATTTGCGCAACATCTCGAACATTGACAGCGGATATTAATTTCATTCCTACACGTTCCTTAAGCAGAGATACTGGTTTTGCTTTTTGTTTGATAGTGTTTTCTTTAATATCTCCGGACTTTAATCTTTCCTGCTGAATCTTCCAGTAACGTTCAAGCCAGGTGTTAGTTGATATTGATTTTCCTGAGTTGGTGGATATTCTGTCAGTGATTGCCATTATCTGGCGGGTTTGTTGTTCCGCCAGTCTTTTATTTGCTTCAATAGCTATTGCCGTGGCCTCTGCTTCATCTGTACCTAGACTATGAAACTTACCAGTTATCGGGTGCTTATAACGCCAGTATACTTTATTAACCTTTCTACTGTAGAGCGGGTATAAATTTGGAATAGATATATTATTTTTACGTGGTCTGGCAGCCATCGTTCAAAATCCTCTGCAAAAGAACAGGGTCGCTTTTCTTTACTACAGGAGTGGTCAATGTACCGACCAACTCAGCATCCTCCCTGACGCGCCAGAATCGACCTTCTTTTTTGGCTGGGGGAGAAAACATATTCTGTTTAGCATAATTCCTGAGAGTGGAAACACTTGGAGGATTGCTTCTGTATTTCTCGTTTGCCCACTCTTCAAGGGTTAACATCTGGAGCATATGTTTTACCTCATTATGACCCATTGCTGGGCCAGTATCTGAAAATAAAAAATCAGTTTTGCATCAATTTTTGCAGCACCTGATTGCCGGAAATTATTCGCTGCCAGATTGCTGATACATAGCGTGCCTGATGAATAGCATCAGCGAGGGCATTGTGACGATCACCTTCAAACGGGATCGTTGTTTTGGGGTCGAAGCCAATGGCCTGGCCGAGCTCTACCATTGTTCGTACGTCCCGATCGTTCCAGTATTCCCACGGATAATCTTCAGTAATGCAATCGTAAGAAGAACGCAGAATGGAGTTATCGAATGACGCACCGTTACCCCATACCTGTGCCTTTTTGCTCCCGCCAGCAACATTATCAGAGACAAATTCTCTGAACTGGAGTAATGCATCCAGCAACGGGATAGCATCATCATTTACGATCGCAGAGCGTGCTTCGGAGGACTGCTTAAGCCACCAGATAACAGTAGATGGATCGATTACGGCGCCCCAGTTCACAGAGGATTCAAGGCATACGACTTTATAGAAACTTTCTCCAATAGAGCCGGTTGCCGGGTCAAAAACAACCGCACCAATAGCGACGATAGGGGCGTTATGTTTTTTACCCATGGTTTCCAGATCAACCATAACGTGAACATAATCAATAGGCTGATCTTCCTCCTTATTATGAGGACCGGATTCAATATCTACAGCATCCGTTTGATGAACAACTTCATCTGTTTTTTCTTTTTGGTTAACCTTGCCCGTAACGTCAACAAGACCGTCAATGGAAAATACTCCGTCCCCAATTTTTGAAACCTCAGGTTGCCTTGATTTGGGAAGGTCTTCGGTTACCCACTTCGGATCAGTAGGGTCGCTAATCCCTTCGACATATTCGCCGCGCTCGGCGGCCAGAACCTGATTAGCGTTCGGACGCTGCTTTTGAGCTTCTTTTACGAGTTCGGTGCCAACTGCTTTAAAGTCAGAGGAGAGTGTTTCCATTTTTGCGCTGCTATCCTCTCCGGCGATTGCTTGGTTTATTGCATCCAGAGTGACTGCAGCAGATGGAATATGTCCCGCCTTGGCAAGCATTTCAGCGCTTGGGGTATCATGCTTATGTTCAGTCAGATTCGCGTTGATGTAGCCACGCAACCGATCTGGAAAAGGAGTTATTCCACTGGATGCTTCCCTGATCAGTGCAAAAATCGCTGCACGGGAATAATCAAGGATGCCTGGTGTGCTCCGTAATGCTGCAGACCATTCTTTAAATGGACTTTCTTTCTTCTGTACTATTTCCTTCGCGCGGCGGTGGACTGATGCCGGAAAATTATAGATATCAAAATCCATAGGCATCGTCGCAAGGGCGATCTCTATATCCAGAGTATCCAGCGAATGCTGATAATCCGGATTGCGGTCAGTTTTGTTACCGCCACCAGCATTGGCGCCAGTATCGGTTTTGTTTATTGAGGTGATATAGTTTCCAGCAGCCCATTCCTTTGTAAGGATCCCGCGGTCAATGTGAGACGTTTCAAGCCACAATTTGGCGAACTGAATTTGCTTGCCGAGCTCATGGCGTTTCCCCGCAGGAAATACGCTCTTAAATGCACTGGTAAATTTCCACAGGCCAGGCATATCATATTTTTTAAGCTCCGGAATATTTTCTGCCGTCAGCAGCAGATTCTGCACACCGTGATTATCCGTATCCATTTCCATCGCTGAAAGGCGGTTACGATGAGGAATGCTAATGTGATACACGTGACGTTCGTCGGCCATATACTGGGCAAGCAGCTGCGTGCGGAAAGACATTTCCGCCAGGTTGAAGAGTGCTTCTTCATTGTTCGAATAGTCTTCTTCATCACTATTTGCAGGAGAGATATCGTTTTCTGGTTTACTGGAGGGCTGTGGTTCAGCAGCCGCCGGCGCAACGATTTTTTGCCATGTCAGCCCGTCTTCACCACCAAGCTCGTAGCGATCGCACCAGGTGTCATCCAGTACACCTTCTTCCGGTAAGTCATCAACGATGAGCCAGTTGGTGCGGATCGGCAGCTGATGGCTGGCGCCGCGGCCAACGTTAATTTCAGCGTCTTCCAGGATGTCCAGGATTTTGCGCTCGGCGCGAGAATCGGATTTAGCAGAGAACCAGCAGAAGAGGCTTTTCGCTTCGTTTGCTTTTGCCTTAGCTTTAATGAGATACGGGTAGTTGTTCATTGCGTTTGGGCTCCTTTGGATTGTAAGATACCCGGCAGCTGATGGCAGCCGCCCTGGTGGTGGTCATTGGTCAAAACTCGATTCCGGAAAGCTTTGGTCGGCTGACCGGGTACTTAACCCGCCTTGCGCGGGTTTTGTGCTTTATGAGGCTTCTGCAGGCTCTTTGCCGTAACCAGGGTATTCCTCTAGCACTTTTATCAAGGTTGCTTGCGCTTCCTGATGCTGCTGCGTAAGAGCCAGTTTTATTGCTGTTCCAAAGGATTTGGCAATCAGCTCAAACTTCCTTGCAAGCCTGGCCGTTTCATCGACTTGTTCGCCCATGGCTTCCATTTCGAAGTTATGTTCAGTCCACACTTCGTCTAAAACATCCTCTTCAACTTCATCACGCAGTGCCTCTTTCACCTCGAGGACCGGCAGGATACCGATGAGTTGCTCAGCTGGTGTGTTACTGAATTTCAATGCCAGATCATTAGCTGACATAAAGCCTCCGGAAAAAGGCCCGCCTTGGGCGGGCAAAGATAATTTTTCCAATTTAACCAGAACAGGCCTCGCCTCCTGTTTGGTTACGATGGCGGTATTACCATCACAATGCCCTGTGCACCGGGCATTAGGCTGGTAAGCCATTGGTCAAAACTCGATTCAAAAACTCACTGCAGGCTGTTGGTCGTCAGCCATTTTTTGTGCATTTCGGTAAGGGAGGCACTGGCCCTGTATTTTTTGTTCATCGGCGTTGCTGTTGCAGCTGGCCTCTGATGGATAAACACCGATCAGAACATCAGAGCATTCACCAGTGAGAGCACATACGCTGATGACAAGGGCAAACAGGGTATTCATGCCTCAGCCTCAGGGTTTCCTTTCTGCGCCAGCAAGTAACACAGCTGGCGTAGTCTCACCTCGAACCAGTTCAGGCGGGTCGCCTGGTTCCCGGTAGGTACTCGGGCAAAATCCTTCATAGTTATCTCCAGTTAACTCAGTATTAGGATGTGGTTTTGCAATGCGGTGCCGGGTGCCTCCCGGTGACGGCAGCCAGTTAACAACTACCGCCGACAACTTTTTCCCCACAACGTGTGAATAACCGCCATGTTTACTTTTTTAACTGTGTCGCGTGCGCATAGCCGCATTCACCGCATTGCAAACCCTGATTTTTTATTTTCACTACTTCGACGCGCTTCGTCGGTGGTGTCGTGACGCTGATCTTCACGATTGAGCTTTTTCACCCTGCAATTCACCACCACGAAGCGCGCAGGATTTCCATTACATTTCAGAAGAGGCGCAGTCTGCCGGCTTACCTGAAAGTGCCGCGGTAAACTCGCTGAAACTCAGTGCCTCTTCACCTTCAGAGAGGTTTTCAAAATAGTCTTCGTATGCTTTATCCATACTTATTTCCTTCCCTTAAGGCCGGGCAGCCGAACATTGAACCTGCTGCGATTGATATTGCTGTCATCTCATCCGGTGTTTCGTATGCCGCCGGCAGCTACTACGTGGGCTTCCTGCCTCGATGACTTGCTGCGATGGAATGATTAAATCATTGGTTTATGTTTGATGTCAATATTGGATTTATACAGATGCAAACTTTTGCTTTAATCGAGACAGGGGAGCTGTTGGAGTGATTGAGGCTGCGCGGCAGGCAAAAAAAAACCGGCATTTGCCGGTTTCATGGGGTGAGATCAGAGATGTTAGTTAGTGTCGCTAGCCTTAAATCGACCACGGAGATATTTCTCAACATAATCATCGATTTCTTTTAGGCGGACTTCAAACGTATCGATCATTCTCTCTTGTTCAGCCTCAGGTAACTGCCTAAACAGACGTAACATTTTGCTCTCATTTGGCTTGAGGCCTGAATCTTCAGATACTTTCTCTCCAAGCAACCAAGTTACAGACACATTGGCAGCTTCCGCGAGGGCAATTGCGGACTTTTTACTGATTACTCCTTTCTTAAACCACCCATTCACCGCTTGAGGTGTAACTCCAGCAATGCGAGCCATATCCGCCTTGCTGATCCCTCTTTGAGTAATTTCTTCCAAACGAGCAATCAGTTGGTTGTTGAGTTCTTCAGTGTTTTTCATAAGCCCATTGTAAAGGTTTAGTTTATAGCCACAATAAATTAAAAATTTGCATTTAATATAAACCTATGCTTTATTATGCCTAACTTAACGAGGAGATAGATATGACAGCCCTTGATAACGCAATTCGAGTAGCTGGCTCAGCCAATAAATTAGCATCAACGCTTGGAGTAAGCGGCATGGCAGTAAGTCAGTGGAAAACAAAAGGTATTGTGCCTTCATCGCGAGTTTTACAGGTTTTTAATGCAACGGGCGTTACGCCTCATGAATTACGTCCTGATCTATATCCGAATCCGACGGATGGAATACCTAAGGAGTGACCATGCAAACCACCTCTTTTGAAAATCATACTCCGGTGATGAGTATGCAACTGAAAACGGAAAATCAGTATTTGCCCCGTCGGCGTGACGGCAAGAAATGCCGAGCCATTTTGGCCGCCGTTCAGGAATGGGAGTCCTCATTACCTGGGCGTGCGCAAGACCACGTCGCGCAGCTGGTGGCCGAACAGTGGGAGAAACAAAACGGGCGCGGTATCAGCGTCAATAAACAAAATCTGTATCGCTACCTGAAAAACGAGGGCGGTTCAGAGAAGTACACCAGTTATGTCATCCAGCTTTCGGCGGCGATCGCTGATGCAATGCCGATAGAGATCGCGCGCAAACATGGCCTAAAACATGGCTTAACTGAAACTGAGCTGGTGGCCAATGCAATTAAAGAATGCAGCGAAGCGCACCAGGCCAAGTTACTTGGCGCACCTCTGCAGAAACTAGAGCGTGAAATACGGGAAGCTGCAATTGCACTTTTTAACATGCTCCCTGCAGATGCGGCGGGACCACTACTGGCGAGCATCAGCGCCGTAGCGCCGCAGTTTTTCTAATCGAGTTTTGACAATGACCACCAGCACCAGCTGGTTAATAAGAGGTTTCAGATGGCCCGCATCAGAACAGTTAAACCTGAATTCTGGACAGATGAGAAGGTGGTGGAATGTTCAATTCCAGCGCGTCTCCTGTTTATCGGGTTGTTCAACTTCGCCAACGATATGGGATGCCTTGAGCGTTCGCCAAAACGGTTGAAGATGCAAATCTTCCCTGCGGACGCGCTCGATTGCGAACCACTAATACAGGAACTGATTACTCATGGATTACTCACTGAGTATTCAGTGAATGATGTCTGCTATTTGCAGATTAAAGGTTTCCTTAAGCATCAAAAAATAAACAGGCCTTCAGCTTCAAAAATACCTCTTCCGCCAGAACTCACTGAGGATAAGGCAGGAGAGGAAGAAAAGAGAGTAACTAATCAAGGAGGGCTCAATGAGGACTCAGTGAATCATCAAGGAGGGCTCACTGACGGAAAAGGAAGGGAAGGGAAGGGAAAAGGATCAACCCCCACTCTCTATGCGCAGGAGAGAAATTTTCCCCAGCAACCTCAGTATCTGCCTGGAGTGGATATTCCGATCGGGAAATTCACCATGCACGACCTTTGGCTGCCGTCACAGGACTGGCCGCGACTGGCTGCTACCTGGGGTATAGCGCTTCCCGAACCGGCATACCTGCCGACAGAGCTGGCAGAGTTCACCGCGTACTGGAAATCCGAGGGGAAAGTGTTCACTCAGATTCAGTGGGAGCAGAAATTTGCCCGCAGCGTGATAAGTGCCAGAGCCAAATCTAAACCACAACCAGCAATCGGAGGTAAAGACCATGCAGGAATTCAACCAGTTAACACCGCATCCCGGGCAGTTCAGGAAATTCAGGCAGCCAGAGAACGCTGGGAAAAGCAAAACGGACTTGCTGGCGGCGGATACGGCATGGCGGCTATGGGCAGTCATGGGGGAAATATTTTCGAATCGGTGGACCCAGAAGAACGGGGCGGCGCCCTCGGATATGTGGATTGCCCAGATTGGATCGATGAGTGAAGCCCAGATTACTCTGGTCTGCAGTCAGTGCATGGAGCGCTGCGCCGCGGGTAACACATGGCCACCGGATCTGGCTGAATTCGTTGCTCTGGTATCTGCCAGCGGTGCTAACCCGTTCAATCTGACATCCGAATCTGTAATGGCGGAATACAAGTGCTGGAGGAATGAGTCTTACCAATACTCGGGCAGCGACAAATACCCATGGAAACAGGATGTTCTCTATCACATTTGCATTGAGATGCGCAGAACCGGAGTTGAGAGGAACCTGACGGAGGGAGAGCTGAAAAAACTGGCAGAAAACTTACTCACGAAATGGACCAAACACCTGGCTAACGGGTTTTCGATTCCGCCAATTCGTCAGCAGTTGGCAGCACCGAGACATCCTGCAGGACCGACGCCAGCACAGATCCTGATGGAAGAGTACAAACGCCGTAAGGCGGCAGGTTTAACCAAGTAAACGAGTTTTGACCATGACCAAACAATCAAAAACCAAAGTAACCAAAGCACAGATGGTGCTTGCCATCGTTAGCCGGACGCCAGAATGCGTCCTGCAGGATGTCTGCGATGCGCTCGACTTGCAAGCCAGTACAGCAGGTAACTTGCTGCGGCAGCTCCATGCCGCGGGAAAACTCCATCGTACCCATAACGGCTACCAGTATGTCTATCGAGTGCTTGCAGGCGTTGAGGTTCCCGATATTGCCCTGCCGCAGGCTGCAACACCATTATCTGAAGAGGATGTGAAAAAAATCCAAGACGCACTGGCCCTGGCGAAGATGCTGGAAGACAAAAAGCTGTGGCGCCGGGCTGCGACTGTTTACACATCGACGCTTGGGATGACTACAACAGCAAACGAACTCTGGTTGCTTGCCAAAATGCGTAACCGCTGCCTGCGCAATGCGGCGAGGTGCTGATTATGCCTAAAATGGAAGCAACAGTAGCTGGTACGGAATGTCAACGCTAAGTTTAAATATTCCGGAGTGAGGCAAAGCTGAGATGTCCGCTGAGTGCCATGAGAGGTAATTATCGAAAGTATTTTACATTAATTAAATGGACTGGTCGCACTTGTTAATATTAGCAAGTGCGATACTAAGTGCAGCGTAGAAAAATCTGGCAGGTAATGAATGGAAAGGTGGAGGGTTTATTTGAAAGCACTAATGCAATAAGTTGTGAATCACTAAATCTTTTATTCTAGAAGCTCGCCCTCTATTATAATAGAGGGCGGTTTGATTTGATATTTATTAAATAGGATCTCTCGAATTAAACGCTTTGGTTATGCTGGTGCATATTCTTCGAAAGTTCTCGTTTTTTCTTGAAGCGCCAAACTCTATCAGCTGCTGCCTACTATATTTGGCACCTTCCAACCTGTTTGAGAAAATCCTAATTAATAATGATAACAATGATTTTCCTCGAAGCATGTTATGATATTCACTGTGTATTTTATTGTACAGATTTTCTGGATAATCCTCACCTTCATTTAGTTTTAAGGAATTCGCATAGAAATTTGGATCATCAAGAACTTTATTTGGATGTTCTCTGTAAGAGACATTTTCTTGATTGTGAACTTTATTTCTAACCAGTGATAAGGTATACCACCTTAAAAACAACCCCATGTCTTTATGGAATTTTTCTTTCTCGGAAATAGTTAGTAATGATATCAAATCACCATCGCAATATAAATCATTCTCAACCGAGTAACCATTGGTTGTGATTATTTCACTTCTATTTTCAGGTATCCCAAAATATACCCAATCATCTTTATCAACAACGTATGCCACTGGTGCTGATATAGGATTGGATAGTATTCTTTCATATAATCTCAATACTCCATCCTTGTTTCCAACCGGAAGCATATCAACTCCAATATCGGACAGTTCTTCTTCAACTCTACGATAAAAGTAAATATCATCAACGCCTTCAACTAAAACTGTCGGGAGTGACGTTCGTTTTAAGGTCTCATAAATCTCATCTAACGATGGCCGAGGATTTTCATTTTTTTTCATTTCTTAAGCCCAGTCATCTTCTGCTGATTTTGTTTCTTTATCACCTCTATCTTCATTTATTAACACTTCTTTATCAGGGTATTTACCATATATGAATGGCGAGTGCGTTGCAAATATAAATTGGTTGGTTGGGTTTTGTTTTTTTAGTATATTATAAAGTTGCCTTTGCCAGTCAACGTGTAAGCTTAGCTCTGGCTCATCGATAAATATTACTGAATCTTTATGAAATGCGTTATAACAAATAAAACTTAACATTTGTTTTTCACCAGCAGAGAGGACATCACTGTTTACTGCATTTGCTGCAGTGCCAAAATTGAGTCTTTTCCCAAATGAAATGCCCGAGTGTTGAAATAACCTTTCAACAAGACCGCTTACTGCATCAAGAGGTTTCATTATTTTCTTTCTAACTTCTTCTATTTTTTCTATTTCCTTCCTTGTTTCTGAAAGTAATGAGTCTGCAGTTACAATGGAGCTTTCAGAACTTTGGTATTGTTTTATTTTTTCTATAACACTTTTCGAAACTTTTTGTTGATGTATATTTACTCTTTCTGAGAAAGATGCGTATCGTTGTAATAGCATGCTATTAATATCTTTGGTAGATATAGCCGAAATAAATAAATGATCATTGTGAGATAGTTTTTTTGATAGGTTACTAAGTGAATCATCTATATCTGATTTTTGAGAACCAAAGATATTTCTATTTCTTGGGGTTGATGTTTCTAATGAAAAACCACCTTCAATTCGTCTAAAGGTTGGGAAGAAAATTGAGCTTCCTTTATCCTTCAAATATTCATTGGCTTTTTCTTCTGCAGAATCACCGAAAATGTTACCATCCTCATCGCTTTGATCATCTTCGAAGTTAAATGTTTCGTTTTCTGTTTTTAATTCAACCTTACAATATAAAGGGGCAGTTTTTGTTATAGTGCAAGTGTAGTCGCTTGTTTTTAGTTCGCATATTTTAAAGTCAACCTCTCGCAGGGCGAGTAAAATATTCCCACTCATAATAAACCATGCAAGCTTCATGATGGTGGTCTTTCCAGAGCCATTTTTTCCAGTGAAAATATTTATGTCTTCATTGAACTCATAAAATGATATTTTTTCATTTCCAAAAAGACCAGTTACCTTTATATGTATAATCTTCATATCAAATCCATTAGTTAGCTGTGTTAATAATGCTTTTTATTTAAAAGAATGAAACTGAATGTATTAGTCGATACATGTCGTATTTGTGAACGATTGTGGGACATAGTATAACAAATTTTCAACCAGTTTCATGAAAAATGACGAACACCAAGAAGTTAGCGTTAACCACACAAACGCTGTGGGTGATTGGAGACTTCCGCTGATCGCTCAAAGTTGCCTGTCAAAGTGGTCGAGCTTTACTATAGCTCAGACGTACAAAAATAACCTTAACGTACAATAATTTTCGATATCCAAACTGACCCCAACTACGATCGGCCATCTCATCGTTTTTCGACAGTATGCCGAAATGAGCGGGACCTACACGCAGTACCAGCTTGCTAAGATAAACGAAAAGGAGACTTTAATCAGTCAGTGGCTGAATGCTGATGGTGATCCGCTACGGGCAACAGATGTTGTTTCATGTACGCAGAAAGAGACGACGAAAGGTACTATGCCGAAAACTAAATCGGTTTTAGAGATGCTCCGTGCCGGTGAGCTGGAGTGTTTGACTTTTAGAACGCCAGAAAGTAAAAACCCCGCAATCGAGCGAGGTTTTGTTAAGGTCTTACTATTTTTTGGCAATTAGTGCATGCATCGCCATTTCATGACCTTTTCTGCGAAGTTTTTTTACACGGACCTTGCTCCCTGTTAAAGGACTTGGGCTAATGGTCGACTCAGCTTCAACTATATCATTGCGGGGAGCACCCGTTTTCGCATCTTCGTAGCGGATAAGTATTTTAAACGTGCTCTCATCAACTCCGACACCTTGCAAGTGATGAAGTTTAGATGAAACAGCACCAATTAAATCATGAATTCCTTGCAGGCCCGTTCTGCCGAATGGTGAATAGGTATGCAACATATTTGCACTTACAGGAAGGATCTGGCGAAAGTCTGGAACATGCATCTTCTTAACTTCAACAGAAGTGTATGCCTTCATGCCAAAAGAAACTCCATATTTCTGTGCACTGGCTGCTAGCCATTGAGACAAATCGAGAATATCTTCGCTCTCAGCTGTTACTTCCTGTTTCTTCCTAGACGATAATGTCACGCCCATTACCTGAGCCATATCAGCCATAGAAAGCTCAGCGGCCTTCCGGTTGATAGCTTGTACCTGCTCGCTCACGTTAGGTCCGAATGCATCGAACAACGAAATTTCAGCAGCTGGTTTAATGGCTTCAGTTTTAGCAGACATATGCACTCCTTAAATCGGACACTTATTATACACCTAAATGCGCTAGATCGCCAATGTCTGAATATGGGCAGCTATGGGAGGTAGTCCAGGTTGCAAGGGTCACGTTAGGAGTATAGTCGACCACGAACTGCCCATGATTTTCAGGATCTTCCCGTCGATGATAAACATTGAGTGTAAATTGGCCTGCATATTTCGCGAGCATATGTTCAATGGTCTCTCTGCTCTTGAAAAAGTTCGCTTTAAGGACCTCTAACGGAACCTTACGAGAGCGGGCTTGGGCAAAAACCCACGCGTAAGCCGGATCAAAATAGACATAATTCAGTGCCACCTGATAACCAGCCTTCAGGGCCAGATCAAAGTTTCTCTCCGCAATACCTATACTGGAGAAAGTAGAGTCCATAACAATGGGATAGCCTTCAGATAGCGCTTTTTTGTAGATGAAATCGACCATTCTGGAGGCAGGCTTCTGATAGTCCACAGAGTTCTCTTCATTGTAGTAGGGGAACCACCAGCGAAAATCATCAGCATCAATTCGAACAATGTTTGTGATGCCATGTTGTTCTAAAAGACGATTTAAGAGCTCAGTTTTACCCGCAGCAGGCGAACCAGCCATAAATAGGACGTGCTTGGCATTGGCATTTTTGCTTGCTGTTACGTAACTATAAACGTGAGGACGAATTGCCTCACCAAACTCAGGCAGTATGGTTTCAAGTTCTTGTTTCATCGGTAAATCATGCCGTGGTAGTTTTAGTTTTATTTAACAATATCATAAGCGTTCAAAAATGGTTACAAATTAGCTAGATTTGTGACATCTTTAACCTCTAAAACCCTCAGGCCCTCTGGAACCCAATACCGCTTTTCTGGCTGTCTTTTCAATATGGCATCCAGCGCATAACATACTCGGCCTGTATGCGGTTCATTGCTGAAGTCGCTAGTTGCGGGTAAATCTGCATCTCTGCGCCGTTTAAGGTACGCGTATTGACAAAACTGGCGGTGATTTACGGCACCGGGCAGATTCCATACGCTGTGAGCCGACTCATTGCTACGAAACCTGATTCTGCTGTACCTCAGGCCATATGATAGCCTGTGCAACAATCACATCCTGCCCATTAAACGTCGCGGCGGGGGAACCATACAGTTGATAACCAAGCGCCAGTGCTTCTGAAACCCGATGACAAAATTTAGCGTCATCCTTACCCGTCAGGAGATGATAACGAGGAAGACCATCCGGAGGTTCATGGCCCTTATTTTTTATTTCTGGGTTGCTCATGGTAGTGCTCCTCTTCAATTTTAGCCTTTTTGGCTCTGTCGTTATTTTATCTTCACAAAACCATAAAAAATCATAATGGTCAATCTGGACCATGCGTTCGGGGGAGTACTCCCGGGTACTGGACGTTCCCTGTGTGACAAGAGCGGAATCTGGAGCGCCAGAGGTCTTTTAAAAATTGATGGTTCATTTTGCAGGGATACTTACAGTAGTAACGTTTCTTATCAACGGTGTTGATCACCACAAAAATGACTGTATCCCTGTGATAGCGGATTTCGTACTTTGTGGAGAAAAGATCAATCTAAACATGAGCATGGGTTAGCGAAAAGTGGCATTAAACGCTTGAACATTTCACCTAACAAGTATACTGTTTATTTATACAGTACTTGCGTGAGGAGCTAGTTATGAAAGTGGAAATCACAATTGATCGCCAAAAAAAATTGCCGGATGGCGCTGTGCCTGCTCTGGAGAAGGAGCTACTGCGGCGATTGGATCAAAACTTTAATAACTGCAGTCTTGTGATTCGTCGGGCCAGCTCCGATGGTTTGACCGTGCTTGGTGGAATGGACGGAGATAAAAAACGTATTGAGGAAATCCTGCAGGACACCTGGGAAAGCGCTGATGACTGGTTCTGTTAAGTTAAGGTCCAGTGGCTTGCCTGGTTTATTTTGAGGATTTTGCTGTGAGTAAAAAACAAGAAATGCCGAACACCGGCTATGCAATTATCAGATGCGACGATGGGGTGATCGTTGCTCGTCTTACATCCTTTCCTGTGTGCGAGCGCGCTTTAATGTACCGGCGCGGCGACATTGTTTCGTTTATGCCTTTGCAGCCGGATGAGATCGTGGGGACTCTCTCTCTTTTTTCACAGATGATTGAAAAGGCTAGGTCTGGAGTTGGTTACCAGGTTCCGCCTGGTTCTGTTACACTCCCGTCATAGGCCTGAACAACCTATACCTGCTGCGTCGCGGAGAGAAACCATGACGCAAACCCCCAAAGTATCAAAATCCCGTCAGACTGGTGCTCCTTCATCGAGCGCCGGTTTGCTTTCGTCTTCAAAACTAACTTTTCGACAGCAGGAAGTTTTCGATCTGCTGGTGGCCTACATCAATCAGCATGGCTACCCACCTACGCTAACTGAGCTGGCCGATATGCCCGGCGTTAGCTCGTCTAATGCTGTCCTGTTGCATCTGCGTGCGTTAGAGAGAAAAAATTTTATAAAACTCTCTCGCCGTGTCTCCAGAGGAATTTCCATCGTCGGACGAAAGGAGCCTGTGCTCGCCGTGCAGCTGCTGCAGGAAATGATCGCTGAAGAACCCGGCGCGCGTGAAAGAGCGACTGAGTTTTTGCGACTGTTCGGTGTTCAGCCATGAAAAAAAGTTGGTTTTTACACGAGCATCTTTCAGAGGCTGAAGCTACAGAGCTGGTGGAGCGATACCGTAAAAATAACTGTGTGGTTGAGAAGAGCTTATCCAGAGACTTTGCATCGTGGGAGATCCGCGTGCTGTTGCCGGAATCGAAGAAGCCGCCACGGATTGACAGGACCTACATACAGAAGATGTGGAGGGACTGATGCGAGCTTTGCTTAACGTGGATATTGCACGCCATCTTGGAATTGTGCTGCTTAAGCCGGGTAGTGAATTAATGCCGTTATTCGGCTCCGGCCGGGTTCTTGTGGAAATACCGCCGGCAAGTATGAAAAAGATACCCAGTGGACGTCTTCCTGATGCCCCGCAGCCGTTGCGGGATGATATGGGGCTCAGACCATTTTTCATGAAGAAAGCTGTTATCACGGCGGCTGGTGGTGTTAGTGCTTTAGAATCATGGTTGTGCCGGCAGGTTAAAAACTGTCAGTGGGCACATTCCGATTACCATCACCATGAGCTTGTCCCATTTCGCCATTCGACGGGTGTAATAATCGCATGCTGGCACTGTGATAATGAGCTGAAAAACCAAACGGAACAAACCCTCGATCAACTGACAGGTGTTAATAACGCTGACTGGGTAATCGACACTGCCCGCATCGCGCTTGGTCTGGACGCTCAGCGATCATTGTCACTGGCGGAGCTATGCTGGTGGGCGGTAGGCGCCGGGATTGGCGATGAAATTACAGAAGAAATGGCGCGCAGATCCCTGCGTATTAAAGACGATGGCATTAAATCGGTTTACAGGGAGAGTGAGATTGTTCCGTCGGTACCGGCCACCAGCATTCTTTCTCCCCGTCTCGAAAAAGCAATCAGGCCAACGGCAATAACAACGCCGGGCAAACCTCTGGTTCCTGTGAACGTCGATCCTGTTGCACCGGCGACACTATTCGCGAGACCTAAGCGGAGCCGATGGTTATCAGCTGACTTTATCTCATGGGTTAAAAAACAGCCGTGTATGTGCTGCGGGCAACCTGCAGATGATGCACACCATCTTATTGGCTGGGGGCAGGGCGGCGTAGGCACCAAGGCCCACGATATTTTTACGATCCCATTATGCCGCAAGCACCACCGTGCTTTGCACCATGACCCTGCCGCTTTTGAGCGTGAATACGGCACCCAGCCGGTATTGATTATTAAATTGCTGGACCGGGCATACGCGCTCGGCGTTCTGGCGTAGTAAGGAGAAGAACAGAATGACACCACGTCAACGCCGTCTGCACCGTGCAGGATTAGAAACAGTGGCCGCCGCCCCGCGCAAAAGCTGGCTGGGCCGATTCACTCCCCTTAGTGGCATTCAGTCCGCCTGGATAAAATCTCTGCTTACTGTTTGGGGGGAAGGGATGAGAGGAGGTGCTGCCCCGCGTAAACCATCAGGACATTCATGCTGGCGAGGAATGAAGGGTGATCACTGGTCAGATAAAGCATTAGAACGCTTTACGGCAGCAATCGAGCAGGCAAGAAGTGAAGGGTATCGCGGGCGACAGGCATTAAGCAGGGCGCATGCCATTTTGTGGCCGAAGCCTGCAACGGTCGCCATTGACGCTGCGATCACTGAGGATGATGTTGAATTTGTTGAACGATGTGTACTGGCGATATTTGAAACGGGTGATCCGGTTTATCTCGTTGGCGTTAACTATTACACCACCCGCAAAAAAATCTCAGACATAACACGGGAAATACAGCTGGTGGCGCCATGGTTAACAGACAGTGAGGCCCGGAAAAGAGTGCGCTGGTGCCTTGAAATATTCAGAGCAAAAGCTTTCCTTTCCGTTCATAAGGCGATTCATGCGGATTAGCAAAAAGTGCTATGTTTCCTGTTTGGTATTGAAAACGGGCCAGAAAGTTAGATAATCCCTTCATGCTTGGCAGAGCTGCGCCACTCGGCAGCGACAAAAAGCGACAATCTGAATATAACGAAGACCCCGCCCGTGCGGGGTTTTTGCTTTCCGGCGATACGACAGGGGTATTCGCGAGATGCGCTGCATCAATACCCCTGTCATATCGTCGTGTTGCATACGTAATCTCACAGGCTTCAGCGTTCACCGGGGATTTTTAGTAATATTTTGAAGATCTTCAGGGCTTCGGTTGTTAACTGATCATGTTCGCGAAAGTAACTGTCACACGCTGCCTGCTTTTGAGCAGGGGATAGATTGGGATTACTTGTTAATTCGGAAGTTTTAGCTGCTATTTCTGCCAAACGTTCAAAAATCTCTGAAATTCTTTGGTTATCAGTAGATAGCATTTTACTTACCTCGTATTTACCTGATATCAGTGGGTGCTGCATTGAGTCAGGGCTTTGCAATAGCTTCAAGTATTAGAATGCATACAATTTAAGTGGGCTGTTGCTGGCTTATATTATGGCAGAGGCGCTGGCGGTATGGTCAGATATTGACACTTTGAATGTTTGCATCCTAAATTATTGATGTGGTGAATCCCCCTGTGCGGAGGGGCGACCAGTCAGTTACAGAAACCTGTAAATGCAGCGCGGGCCATGCCGACTGGGGCATGCTCACCGGGAGGCACCCG
>OKWE01000679.1_pt1 | contig 25330 bp, 28 predicted proteins | sample 1607051 | NCBI WGS metagenome assembly OKWE01 (sample SAMN04414079, study PRJEB24778) | human gut metagenome | material: faecal | host: Homo sapiens | reverse complement strand
ATGGGCACCAAGCTGCAGGCCGCGGACGTCGCCTGCCGCGCGGGGATTGATACCATTATCGCCGCTGGCAACCGCCCGGACGTCATCGGCCACGCGATGGAAGGCCTGCCGGTAGGCACCTGCTTCCACGCGCAGGAGTCTCCGCTGGAGAACCGTAAGCGCTGGATCTTCGGCGCCCCGCCGGCCGGTGAACTGACCGTCGATGCGGGCGCGACCCAGGCGATCCTCGAAAGAGGCAGTTCGCTGTTGCCAAAAGGCATCAAAATCGTCAGCGGCAACTTCTCCCGCGGCGAAGTGATCCGCATCCGCAATAGCGAAGGACGCGATATCGCTCACGGCGTCAGCCGCTACAACAGCGACGCGCTGCGCCTTATCGCCGGCCAGCACTCGCAGCAAATCGATGCCATTCTGGGCTACGAATACGGCCCGGTGGCCGTCCACCGCGATGATATGATCATCCGTTAAGGAGCTGAAAATGCTGGAACAAATGGGCATTGCCGCCAAAGCGGCCTCCTGGCAGCTGGCGTTACTCTCCAGCCGGGAAAAGAACCAGGTACTGGAAAAGATCGCCGATTATCTGGAAGCGCAGACCGACGATATTCTGCGCGCCAACGCGGAAGATTTAGCCGAAGCTCGCGCCAATGGCCTGAGTGAAGCGATGCTTGATCGCCTCGCGCTGACCCCGGCGCGCCTGAGCGGCATCGCCAGCGATGTGCGCCAGGTGTGCAATCTGGCCGATCCGGTCGGCCAGGTGATCGACGGCGGGCTGCTGGATAGCGGTCTGCGTATTGAACGTCGCCGCGTCCCGCTGGGGGTGATTGGCGTGATTTATGAAGCGCGTCCCAACGTGACGGTCGACGTCGCCTCCCTGTGTCTGAAAACCGGCAACGCAGCGATCCTGCGCGGCGGGAAAGAGACCTGGCGCACCAACGCCGCCACGGTGAAGGTGATCCAGCAGGCGCTGCAGGAGTGCGGTCTGCCGGCCGCCGCGGTACAGGCCATTGAGAGCCCGGATCGCGCGCTGGTGGGCGAAATGCTGAAGATGGATAAATACATCGATATGCTGATCCCCCGCGGCGGCGCGGGCCTGCACAAGCTGTGCCGCGAGCAGTCAACGATCCCGGTGATCACCGGCGGGATTGGCGTGTGCCATATCTTCGTTGATGAAACCGCCGAGATCGCCCCTGCGCTGAAGATCATCGTCAACGCCAAGACCCAGCGGCCGAGCACCTGCAATACCGTGGAAACGCTGCTGGTGCACCGCAACATCGCCGACACCTTCCTGCCGGCGTTAAGCAAGCAGATGGCCGAGAGCGGCGTCACCCTGCACGCCGCCCCTTCCGCCCTCACCGCGCTGCAGAACGGCCCTGCGAAGGTCGAGCCGGTGAAAGCGGAGCAGTATGACGACGAGTATCTGTCGCTGGATCTGAACGTCAAAGTGGTGGCCGATATGGATGAGGCTATCGCCCATATCCGCGAACATGGCACCCAGCATTCCGACGCCATCCTGACCCGCACCCTGCGTAACGCCAACCGCTTTATCAATGAAGTGGACTCTTCCGCCGTCTACGTGAACGCCTCCACGCGCTTCACCGACGGCGGCCAGTTCGGCCTTGGCGCGGAGGTGGCGGTCAGTACCCAGAAGCTGCACGCCCGCGGCCCGATGGGGCTGGAAGCGTTAACCACTTATAAGTGGATTGGTTTCGGCGACGATACTATTCGTGCGTAAATGAGAACGGGCGATGCAAAAATAGGCAGTTGATTCCACTGGCTATTGACGCATCGCCCGCTAAGTTCTAACCTTTTGCCTCGTGATTCACGCTCGTGAACACCTCTTGCAGGGCCGATATAGCTCAGTTGGTAGAGCAGCGCATTCGTAATGCGAAGGTCGTAGGTTCGACTCCTATTATCGGCACTCACACAACAAAATCCTTTAAAAATAATGACTTGAGACGATTATCGCTCTCAAGGTACAATCTTTTTTTAAGGGATTCTATGACCAACAGTTGCCGCTATGGTTAACAGTGGCTATTCAGGGATGTTAGCACGTAGCGGCCTGTAGTTGTAAAGCTCGAACAGGTACAAAGCGTGAACAGTCCACATGAACCGCTATCAACTCGAAGCTGATGACGCTGCCAACGTCTCTAAATCCTCCCGAAACAGATTGATCACACGCATTTAAGCCCGATGTGCGGCCTTGTGGCTGCGTAAACAGGTGAATAGTGGTAATGCCCCGGTAGCTACAGATCCGGCTCTGCCAGCGCTTCGCTCACGCTCCGAAAGGTACACGAGCACCCTGATAAGGTGTGATCCCTCTGACAATCTGATTTGGTCACTGGTGACTTTCGCGAAGCGAAACCAACTAGGTTGGCCTGATGCAGTCGCTACGCTCCGCTTGTTGCTTGTACCACTAACGGGGCTTTATGGCTGCTATTGTCTGAAATCAGAGTGTTTTTTCCACAACACACACCATATAATGTAAGATTAATCCTAATATTGGATCTGCTAATAAGGGGGCACTCAATGTCATATACAGAAATTCAACCTGTTACATTCAATGAGTTAGTGGGTGAAGAGATCGTAGATCTAATTTTCACCAAAGCCCCTACAAAAGTTTTATCACGCGTCGTAAACGCTATCATGCACGTAGAGAAGGCAAAAAAACTTAAAGATATTGACGCCGAAATGGCCTCAATCAGGCTTATTGCAGCCGAAGAAGAACTAGTAGTTGCAATATTTGAATGGCTGAAACTTAACAAAGAGAAAATGCCACAGCATACTGAACTAGTCAAAAGCTATAAAAATCATCAAGTAAAATTGATGTTTGTTCCAGTGCTTCTCCTTATGAAAAATATTCTTTGGCATTGTGTCTTACCTATACCTAACCTAAATGAGGAAAATCTAAAGATTTATCCTAAGTATGACGATGGGAAAATTGTTATTATGTTTGGGTTACCATTCTCGGACGTAGAATTTCCATTGAACCCGTTATCTGTGTTTATCACAATGGGCGAAGATGTAGAAGAAAATCAGGTGGTTGATTCATTGTATTCAGAGTTGGAAGAAACAGTAAAAATAAAATATGGCATGACATTAAAACAATTTATAAAGCAACGTGCCGAATTTAGAAATATTCTTCTTTATGCTGGGGATGCGCTACCTGTTAATTACATGGTTGATTATGACGAGATGACATCTACCTGTTATAGCGCCTACGAGGCACTGTTATGGTCTTTAGCTGCACTCCTAACCAACGATCCATTATCACCACATCTTGGTGCAGTTAGTCAATTTATTGCTATTTATAAAAAAGTTTTATTAGATTCTAAAGTTATCAGGCTTTAAAAGTAATCCATCTGCTCAAATATTGAGGGGCTTAATCCGTTTTGAATAAGAGTCTGTCTCATCATACGGCTAATTATCATTGTCTTCTGTTTTGAGCGTCATTAAGTAACAGCAGGTTTGCGAGCGAGTCACGTGCGTAAACAAATAAATGCTTTTTTCGTAATTACTAAACCTATTTCCATCCTTTAACTCTTGTACGTTGTGGGTGCTCTAAATCCGGAAAAGTTAATCTTACAAACACTTGGAATGATTTATACCTTAAAAAGGAAGGGGCAGAGAGCCCCTTCAGTCAACTTTAGCCAGCGTGACGGTAAGAATCACGTACACCATCACGATAACCATCAGCAAACGCAGCCTGAGGACTTTTGTGACGAACAGTTCCCGCCTGACTATCAGGAAGAGCCGCCAAATCAACCCAAGGTTGACCTGTACGAGCTAGACCAGCGCGATACCCCTGATCATAGGCACAACCACAACATTTGTGACGACCATCACCACCTTGATCATGAGGTAAGCTGATGAAAATAGAGTTATAACGGTGTGCTTGTTTGCAAATTGGCATGTATTTGTCCTTTATCAACATTAACTTCAGGGTTTACATGACCAACCAAGCCAGGCACAATCAAGTCGTCAAAAATGATGATGAGGCTAACAATCGTTATGAGTCTGCAAACTCATGGCGGTCATGCTTCAGAGACCGGGTTTGTGAAAATGGACCCGGTTTTTTTATGCCTGCAATTTAGGCAAGGGTACTACATGTAGTGGCATGATCATGACTACCTACTACATAAGCAATATTTTATTAAGGAATCTTTTGAGTACAAGGGTTGATTTTGACGTTAAATTGAGGTTGCGGAAGGGTAATAATCCGCAAGCCCACGTCGTATAAGGCCTGGAGAAGATTTCAACAAGATTGAAAAAAATATGTAAATTTGATCGAATGCTGATTTCTTCATCGGTTGTACTAACTAAGCGGCTTCATGCCGCGCAATCACCATAAGCGGAGGGGCTGACCTCAGTCCTGTTTTGCGGAGATATGCAACATATATCTCGCATTATCTGTGAGGAACCTAGATCACCATCTGATAGGTCTGGTTCACTTCGTCCTGGGTAATATCAAGATACGTCATAGTGACTGCTGGGCTGCTGTGGTTCAGCATCTTACTGATCGTCTCGATTGGTGTTCCTGCCTCCCCCAATGATGCGCCTACAGCGCTTTTATGGTGTCCCATCACGGCGCTAAATGGCTGCTATTATCTAAAATCTGGCTTTCGAAAGAATTTGATTGATAATATGAATGGTACATTCCATATACTAATCAAAAAGCTTTCAACTGGGGGAGTCATGGGACGAGTAATGCAAGAGATGAAGAAAAGTGACGGAAAGATTATCTCTATTTATGAAAGAGATGCAGGGTGGAGCGTAGTTATGTCGTATGCCTCAGAATGTCTCGCCAGCCAAAATTTCGGGAGTTATGCCGAGGCTGAGTCATACGCAAGAACACTGTCTGGGATGCCTGCCAATGAGGATTTACCTTGGGAACATCTCGTTACATCCATATCAACCGAACTTAAATGAATCATTAAACTTGGGGGATTAATAATGAAGGAAGCCAGATACTATGCATTAAACCTTCACAGCAGCGCTGTGATTGAACTTGGGGTCATGAAAGAAAGTGAAGCCTATCCAACATTGCGCAAAAAAATCATTACTGAGTGTGAAACAATCCCAAGTATTGAGAGCATTGAGTGTGATTATTATCCCGTCGGTGGTGAAAAAGCAAAAGAGGCCGAAAACGAAGGCGGATGGTTTAAAGTTGTTCAATTTGATGGAGTAGATGCGGATCATGTAACCCTGAGAAAACTATCTCCAGTATTTGTACTTATTAATACAACACAGTACCCCAAGTTCAGGCAATTTTAAGGACAGTTATTCTGTATCTTCCGTGTTAAATGTTTTTGTATGCGGGCAGGATGTTGAACGGGTTATAAAACTGAATGTATAAACAGAGTTACTATAGACACACAGCCGCTTCCCACCCTTTAGCTCCTGTTCGTCGGGGTTGCTCATCGTGATGCGTCCTGCCTGCGCGGCTAAAGGTTGGCAAGCCATCAAGGCCAGAACGGTGATCGCGATTCCTGGATGTGCTTTTGCTGTACGTTTTTTCATCGTTACCATTCCTCTCCGAGAGAAAATTCTCCCGCTAATGTGTCTGCCGTCTCCTGCGTGAACCCGATGTAAAACAGGGTGCTGGCCGGGTTGGAATGCCCCAGCAGGTTGCTGATGTGTTCCAGTGGCTTACCGTTCTCAAACATGATCCGACCTTTACTCTTGCGTGGTGTATGGCTTCCCACATCCTGGAAGCCTGCACGGCGTCCGCATTTCCCGTACTCAGTCAACACCGCGTTATGGCTGACTGGCTGACCCTTCGACCTCAGGTCGGACAGGCTGAATATGTAGTCACCAAAGCAAGGGCGGTCTGCTGCCTCCTCCCGGCGAGCCTGCACGATAGAGCGCATAGCTGGAGTGATGGCGACCCTAAGAGGCTGTGGCTTTATAGGCTTGCCATCCGCGCCTTTACGGGTCTTCTTCTGCTGAATGATGATCAGATGCGTCTTGCCCTCTGCGAACTGATCCCACGTCAATTTAACCACGTCAGAGAACCGGAGAGCGCTCTCGAACTGCATAGCCCACAAACAGCGGAAAAGATTCGTCTTTGTATTCCGTGCCAGCTCCGCGCTGACTGCCTTCACTTCGTCCGCTGTCTTCAGCGCGACCATTGCGTTACCCATAATTCTTATCTCCTTCTAACTTCTCAATGGATATATTTTTGATCAAAAACAGTAAGATGGAAAGTGCTTTTATTTTATGATCGCACAAAATGATCAATGAGGAAGTGAGGTTGTACGTACCGATCCCACAAGGCGGTGGAGGTATTTTTCCTATTAAAATCGATTTAATGCGATTTAATTTGATTTGAAATATTTGTGTAACTTTTTGATTTATATTGTGTTTTTATGAATATGGTGTCTATTCGTTTTTTTATTGCCATTAATACATTTTAAATACCCACCCCTCCTGCCGGAGGCAATCACCGAGCAGGGTCATGCTGTAGGCTGGCTGGCGGGGAAATATCCCAACAGCCTCTGGCTGTGAGGTGAGGCTTCATCCGGTAACGGATTCCTGTTCGCACCATCTGCGGTGCTAGACCGACAGCCCAAGCCGTCAACTATATTTACGAATCTTTACAAAATATCCTGCCACCAACCCATTACGTAGGCTGGCATCCTCGCCAGTGCTGCATAAATCTTGCCTGATTCTGCATAAATGTTGCATATAAAGGGCGTCTGAAGACGTTTACAGGCTCACCAACGTTTTTTCAATCACTTAGAAAGTGGAGACTATGAGTCTTCACTTTCAGTGCATCGCTCTCCTTCCCTCAGCGCTACCGCAATTCCCACAACAAGGCCGCCAGCGGCTGACCATATGGCCCGTCTTCCGGCCCAGGTCTTGACCTCATCCCCACAATGTAAACTGCATCAGCTCTTCCAGCCTCCGGTAATGCCTCCTACGTTCTACCAGAAGCCCGTAGCGGCGTTATCCCCACCAGATGTAAACTGACCTACCGCTAGCACAGCGCCGCGCTGAGAGGCTCCCACAGGCCCAGAAATGGAGGTTTTTTGTTGTTTTTGCACGAGAAATTATTTTTTCGGTATAGAAGGGCGGATCGGTAAACTGGTTTAACACCCAACTGGTTGACAGATTTAACGCATCCAGCACTGGCGCGGGTTCGTTGTGTACATCTCGATATAACGATCACCACACCCCATAGGCGAGCCAGCGACGACAGCCAGCAGAATCGATGAATTAAGGTGCATTAAACTTTATTTAACTGGTGTTTAATTTACATGTTTCATAAGGCGATCACAGAATGGTGTCTTCTGTCAGGGGGGAGGGTGTCTTCTACTGGAGGAGAGTTTTAGCAAAGTTTGTACATGGCTTTTAGCAAAGTTTGTACATGAATCAATATCAAAGTACTAATCATTACAAATTAACTTCAAAACCTTAAAACCCACGTACAAAGTTTGTACATGAATCAGTATAAAGAAGAAAACCAGAAGACAGATTGAACATGCGTTCAATTGTTGGTGGTGTTGATGTTATGTGAACGGCTTCGCCTGTTTACACATGTGTGGAAAAGCAAGCGTGAAACACGCGCGTCAGTCAATGTGGATCGAGCATGGCGCAGAGGAGCTTGAAACGCGACGTAACTCCCCCCTTGGAGGGGCGGCGCCCCCCCCTCAACCCTGCGCTCTAACAACAGCTTTCTAGAGTCCTCTATCGCGTTCTGAGCGTTTTTCTCTTGTAGTGGGTGACTTTGTACTGCTTCGCTCGCAGCGTTCAATCTAGGGCGTCTGAGAGCTTTTTTTACTTAAAGTGGTTGACAAGAGAGATGGATAGATGTAATGTTGCGAAGTGATGACAATCATCACAAATATTTTTGTATTCGTTAAATGAGAATTAGATTGACAAATTAACTCATTTAATGTAAACTATATATTATCAACTGAGATGATTTTATGACTAAACAATAACTTAAATAGGAGAGATACATGGGGAAACCTGTCCTGTTCGATTTCTCGAACGCTACCGCCTCAGAGATTGTTGCCGCAATCGATGCAAAAATTACTACTGCTCAAAACCTGCACGCCTTCCGTACTCGTATGGGTGGAGCCAAGAAAGCTGATAAGCGCTATCCAGCTACTCGCGAAGCACTGAACATCATTAAACGCCTGCGTCAGCAAGCGAAAGATGCAAAAATCATCCGTGATATTCTGCAACCATACTCAGCAGAGTTGGCAAAAGGTCGGGATGTAATGGATATCATCGAACCAGTGCTTTCTGCCTGGCGTGTCTATTACGCCTCTCATGGCATCGGTCTGATGAATGAGCAGATCCTTCTGCTTAAGATGATTGAATCTAGCGGTGAACTTGAAGGTATTACCGGTAAAGCCATTCCAGATCTGACCACAACCGAATAACCATTCTCTGCTTTACTCCGTTGGCAGCAACGCCACCAAACGAAATCGCCGCAAACACGGCCTTTACCCCTGGTCAAATCCATGCTCGCAGGGGCGCACCCGCATATCTAACGCACAGGAGAGATGATGTATGAAACTGAGCCTCGATGATGAAACCTACGCGATTTTACGTGAAGAGTCTGATCGGCTGGGGATGCCGGTTCCGAGGATGATCCGGAACATGTGCCAGAACCTGGCGAAACACATTCAGAAACGCAATGAACAACCACTGACGAACCCACAGGGAGAACAACATGAGCCAGAACGAGACAGAAAAAACTGAGAAATACGCTTTTTTCTATAAGCGCCTGCTGCATTCCACGCATATCGTGCGCCAGGATACAGGAGAAGAAATTGAAATCCCTCCAGAGACGGAAACACTTTACAGCTATATGCGTGACCAGTACGAGAGCTATAGGGGTCGCGAAAAGCCGTTTTTTGAGTCGCAAGAAAGTATGGGACTTAAGTTTAAAGGGCGTTGTCGCCGCTGGATAGCTGCCAGGATTGAGGTTTTAAACAGACTCGGCCTGGTGAAATCTGAGGAGCAGGAGCGTGATTCCTACGGTCACAAACGTTTTCACCATACTGTTATCTCTTTAGAAGAGGTATCCGACAACCTTCTTTTCTATGGTCCTGCATCGATCAGTGGTGGAATACTGGCTGAAGGAATGCTCATCCGTCCATTAAAGAAGAAGAAGCCGCGCGGAACGCCTAAAAAGAAAAAAGTTGCAGCGCCATTAAACGAGGAGAACAAAGGCGATGACGAGCAGGCACAGCAGCAAGAACATGAACAGCAATCCCCTGATGTGTCCCCCACGGCGAGTGAACCTGTGCAACAGGCTGATGGTGTGGCCTCAGCATCTGCCGAGGATGATCCTGAACAGCGATCTGGCGTTTCACAGCCTGCTGGTGATAACGGCGATGATGTTTCCGGTAGTGATGCGATGAACGAACGGTACTATGCCGATCTTAATACCCTCAACCACTGGGTAGAAGGCTACGACGATGAAGGATTTATGGCCTATGGTGCGACGTGGGGGATAGAAAAACCTGGTGCGATAACGGATCTGATAAAGAGCCACATAAGAAAAATCCAGAGTGATGGATACAAAGGGTCAAGGTCTGCCGCTAACGATACCCCATCTGGTGCAGATGATTATTACAAACAGCAGCAGGCACAAAGAATAGCCGCAGCAAAACAAGGTGCTAATACCCCGCAGCAGCAAGAGTATGAACCGCCCCTGGATTTTGACGGAACGATCCCATTTTGATGATACGCAACCCTGACAACATGGAGAAAAATTGAACAATGTTGAATGTAACAGCCGCCAGGCTGACCAAGAAGAAAAACTTCCCGATCTAACCCGACTTTTCAAAAATCGCGCACGAGATAGCGATATAATCAAAAAATGCAAAACCATGCTCATCGCCGGGTATAGCCCCCAGAAAACAGCACTTTTGCTGCGCCTGCCGATAGAAAAAGTTATTGATTTATATAATAATTCCTACAATCCGAAATGCAGGCGATTTGCCAACCGCAATTCCTACCAGGATTCAAAACTAGCACTGACTATGTTTCAACAGGGCGAGTCCCTCGCAGATATCTGTGCTGCGCTAGGAGGACTACATCTATATACCGTGGTGATGTCCCTCCGGCAGAATGGGATCGCGGAGTCCGCTATTGAACAGCGGCTACCCCCTGAAGGCGACCCCCTGCTAATTGAGTTCCAACGCGTCTGCAAAAGAAAGGCTACCAGCAGATATAAGGCTATTCAGATCAATCCGGTCCAACGAGTCAACACTGGGTTGGCAACTACTGCCTGAAAGTACGGCCTGATAGCACAGTTTTGAACCTATTCGAAATTTTACCCTACCTGCCCGTTGCATGGCTGGCGTATCGCTGCGCCCGTGACGGGCTGGCCCTGTACAGGAACCATAAGAATGAAAACAACATTGCAAAAAGTCAGAGACGGCATTGCCGCCGCGCTTCTGGGGAAAACTCCAGAGCAACTGGAGGAAGAACAGCGGCAGGACGCTGTAAAAAGCGCCGTTGATGACTATCTGATCCGCCATCCAGACTGGAAAACAACAACAGCGCCCGCCGTTGCGCCAGTGACCAGCAAAAAACAAAAAGCCAAACGTATCATGAAGACGCTGGGCGCTGGGGCAGGTGTCTTTACTCCTCATGTTGTGGATGAAGCGGCATTAGCCCGTGCTCGCGCCAAATGCCGGGAGATTGTTGCCGCCGATCCGGCTGCGTACTCATACATTATTGAATCGGCACCGATTAAAGGGGTGAATGATTGAAGGTGACAAATGATTGAAGGCAGAATTGCCGTTACTGAATGAGTTACCGACTGATTTTACGTAAAATTTGTTGAGAATGGTTACCATTCTTGGTAAAATAATAACACAAGGTGATTAATTGATTCGAAAGAGTCTACTGCGTACTACTGCCAATTGTTACGTGTCACCTCTCAGGCTGCTGGTCTCCGAAACGCTTTGCACGAGCCTCTTTGCACCAGCCAGCCGCTTATTCGTTCAGCCGGACAATAAACCCCGACTGAAACAAAATAATACTGCCGTGGTATCACCTCGACGGGATTAGCCAAAGCCCTGCCTCCTCGCAGGCCGTCATCGCCAGACGAAAACTGGCACGAGCGCGGTGCGTTTGGGGTTTCTCCCCCCATCAATTGGCGTTAGCCGTGCTCCCTTCTTCCTAATCTCTCCATCAGAAAAATAATAAACGCTGTTTATTTCTCTACCACCGGGGCAGGAGCGCCTGCTTCCGGGTGTTTTTTCTGCGTGGAACACGAAGCGAAAAAGGTCGCCCCTGGGCGGCCTCTTTTACACCTGTACCAAACCCCGGCAAATCTGCCGAATAACGATAACTGCCTGTATATCAGGCTATTTAACAAGGCCGCTTGGCGGTGAACCTACGGTTCATCACTTTGTGACCGAATAACTGTATGGAGATACAAAATATGGAATACGAAAGCAAAACCCCACAGGACGTGTTGGTTTATACCGATTCACCGATCTTTCATAAGCGCACCGTGATCCTCGATCTAGCTGCGGATGTGACTTGTGGTGATGTGATTAACCCGACCACTGGCGCGGCATATGTTGCAGCCGATGCTGATAACTGTGCTGTAGCACTGCAAAACCAGATTGCAGGTGATGCCCGTAGCCTCGTTATCAGTGATACCCAATGCGTGTTCAATCCATCAGGTCTGGTTGTAGCGGCTGCGGCAAAAGATGCTGCTTACGCCGCCCTTGTTAAGCAAGGCAACCGCATTGCTGACGCAAACACCGCTATCTAATCAAGGAGAGATAACAATATGAAATTAAGTGATTTTACAAACCTTTCTGGGCAATTCGTCAAGCCGAGTGGCGAGGGGTACCTCCTGTCCAGCCTGGGGATCTTTACCAGCCGTCCGAGTGATACACAAATCATCGCACTCGATACTTTGGAAGATGTACAGCGTGAAGTGACTAAATCAGTTGCCCGTTATGGTTCTGAAATGAGCGCTATCAACTTCCCTAAAGCGGCTAACGTGACTATCACCGCGCCGTTACATGTCTACAGCTCAACCATTACCAGCCAGGATTGGCAGGGGAAACGTCAGCCGGGAACAAATCGCCAGATGACCGCTGAGGATGTAGTTGCTAATCATACTCTGAAGCACTACCTGCAAACCCGCCGTGACGTTGAATATGCAATGGCGCAGAGTCTTCTTCACAATACTGTAGAGGCGACACACCTGCGTGAAGGCCCAACCATTCACTGGGATCAGTTCTGGGGCATTAACCAGCCGTCTGCTGTGGTGAAAACTGGCACAAGTGCTAACGTCATTACTGAGATGCAAAACGCTGTCACGTTGCTGAAGAAAAATCTGGGTGGCTGGTCTTCCAGCATTAAGCAGGTTTATCTGCTGGCGAGTCCGAGTCTGTTCACTGCCATTCAGGCGAACCCAACCGCATATCAGGCGGCTCTGTTTGGAGCGACTTCTCGCGACGTCATTTTCCCTGACACCTTGGGCGCATATGACCGATACAACATTGGGCGCGTAACTGTAGTTCAAGTTGACGATCCGCTATACGGCATTGCAGACGGTGAAGGCTACATGTTGGCGACGTTCTCCAATGTTGTTGAAGGCGACCTTTCACCTTATATGACCTACTGCACGCCAGCCTCACGCCACGCGGAGGTTGCCAATGGTCCGGTTTATCCGTCTTACCATTACGTTCTGCGTGATAAATTTATGAATTACGAGGTGGTCAGTGAGCTATCTCAGATTCAGATCCCAATGCGTCCGGACTTCGTTTTGAAAATTACGATGGATGGCGCAGCGTAAGACAGCAGATTTTGGGGGCGCATTGCCCCCGCTGCTGGCGAGGCTAACGGTGCGAAGCACTCTCGCTATTGCGAGACACCTTCGGTGCTGGAGGCAAAGAAGAGGAGATACACAATATGAAACTAGCTTTGATCGGTACTGGCAACATGCCGCTGATGCAGTGGATTCTAGATGGAAAGGGCGATGATGCGATTATCAACATGTCAGCGCTGGCGCGTCGGCTTGAGTGTAGTCGTTCCAGCCTACTTGACCGCATCCACAGTCATGGATTTGATAGCGCGATTCGTTACTACTTAAGCGAGCATAAAAAGAAAATATGTAACGTGTAACTGAGCATTAAGAGCAGCGATTCTTTAGGCACACCTTCAGCTGTTCCGATTTGAAGCAAATCTTGACGGGGTGATGTAGATTGCGTACCATTTACTCATAAAAAAATGCAACTACCCCATAAACCAGAGAAGTAGAGGTACAATATGGCAAAAGCAAAAGTAAGGCCCGTATCTACTGGTATGGACAGAGCCGCAATGCTTGCTCTTGTTAAAACGACAAGAGATGTTGCTCGTAAAAGTTCTAAACAAACTGACGCTCGCTTAGCTGAATTTAGCAAAGCTCATGCCGCTTGCAATTGATGTAAAATGTTGTGAAAAACTCGCTTCTGATGGCGAGTTTTTGCCGTTCTATCAAGAGTTCGAAGACTACAAGCGCAAAAGCGACGACACTGAACAACCCCGCCCTAGTAATAAGATGCAACAAAGCTATGCTTCAATCTCCGGATTATTTGGACGCGACAGGGCAAATGTTGATGAGACAAGCCCTTTCTATCAAAGGCAAGAAGGGTTAAGTCATCTTCATGTGCGTCAAGAAGACAGCGTTTGGGAAGATGAGTCTGGCGATCCGTTAATCCAATGGAAATGTACCAGCAACAGCTACATTATCTATTCATACTTTGTTCATAACTTGGTTCGCTATTACTTTGTCGTTGATTTTATTGATGATGAAGCACACGCGAATTGGGATAACCAGGAAGCAATTCAAATGTGGATTGCTGACGCTAAAGCGTATCGCTTAACTGTTAAAGAAATTGCAGCATAGAAAGCCGGGGATAACCCGGCTTTTTTGTATCTGTGGTTCATATTCCCTCGTAACTTACCAGCTCTACATACCTCGATAACTCTTCCATGCTAGCCCCTTGGCTATAGGTGCGGAATGCCTCCGTCTTGCCCCGCTCATGGCCCACAATCAAGGCCACACGGTCCTCAAGTACACCCTTTCGATCAAGCTGACTGATGAACATTCCCCGGAGGCTATGAAACACCTTACGCTCTGTCCCCTGCTCTCCTAAAGCTTTACGCTTAGCCCGTGTAAATCGCTGCGTATGCCACGTTGATCGCTTGCCATCTGCACGTTCTGTGATGCTGGCATGGTAGAACAGAAAGCCGTTGTGGTTGTTCTGGATGAGGTCTTTAACGAGTGTCGTCAATCGGCTATGAATTGGAACCAGGCGAGCCGCATTACGTGTCTTACCCTCCGCCACCTCGAAACACCATACCCCCTCAACGGTTTTGATATTGCTGATTTGCAGAGAGCAGATTTCGTTAAGACGCATACCGCTATACATTCCCACCATCGCAACGGCTTTCATCTCATTATCCAGCAGCGCGAGCACCTTAGCCAGTTCATCACCAGCAAACGGCTCGTAGCTTTCCCGATCATGGCGCACGTCCAGTTTGTGGCCTGTGAATACATTGGCTTTCGGCGCGTCGTGATAGCGGTTCTGGGCTTGTGCCACTAGTTGGGACAGACAGCCAAGATAATTCGCCAGTGTCTGGCTGGCTTTCTCCTGTTTGGCGCTATCTAACCAATCGGTGACCATAGTCCTGTTGATTTCCTGCAGCTGGAAATCCTTACGCCGGAAATGAGCCGTGAAGACCTCCACCGCCTTAATGTACTTGCTCAGGGTAGACAGCTTGCGCCTGTCACTGTGTTGGACAATAAATTCATCCCGCAGTTGGACAAGGGAGGGGCACACACGAGCCGTGGCGAAGTCTATCCCATCATTTTGGCTTACATGCTGGTTGATAGAGCGCAGTTCCACCAGGATGCGATCAACACTGTTACGTTGTGGTTTTGGCTTGAGTCTGTCTCTGATAGCAAAAAATTCGTGCATGACTTTGTCACGAATGATTCGGGCTTCCCTGATATCTGCCGTGCCAGTTGTACGCATGAATGCTGTTCGATTCCCAAAAAGGGAACGCATATAAGGCGGAATAGTGACCTTGACGGAGTACACCGAAGAGTTTTCTTTAACAAGGTACGCATTAGGCTTGTATTTCATCTTTCCCCCGATCTAATATTCAGGGGCAACTGTGATCAGTTGTGTCAGTTTTGCCTTTCAGGAGCAGCGCATTCGGTTCGAAGAATCAATGACTTGTGAAACACGTCATTGGAATCGAAGGTCGTAGGTTCGACTCCTATTATCGGCACCATTTCAATCAAAAAGTTACATAAGCCACTGTCTTTAAAAACCTGTTTGGGGTTACGCCTGGGTTACTTTTTCCCCCGCAACCAACGCACTTAAGCTCACTGTTCTTATCGCTGAACCAGGGCATCAAAACTGCCATACACTGTTCTGGATAGAGACCCCCACGATGCGATGTTTAAAAAGACTGTAGCTTCGATATGAAGTGTCTTATGGCATGCATACGCTTTTATATATCCAGCCTGAAAAAATATTTTTTATAAAAATATCAATGAATTAATAGCATTTCATTTCTTAAAAAAACGTTAAACATGTTTAGAATTGTTAAGGTTAAAATCGAGTTTTTATCACAGGAACGCTCTCTCTTGTATCTAACAGAAGAGTTAGGGTTTCGAAGAGGTTTATTGCCTGATCAGGTTTCAGAGGGACCGCCAGAAAGCCGGTCCTGTAAGAGAGTCATTTCAGCTCCAGCGCTGTTATAACATGGTAATAGCCTTCCTGTGTTTAGAGCGCCGTTGCTTACACAAAGCGGATAGTTCGGGGTCAGTCCAGCAGGCTTGCCGGGCTATATCTGTGGGAAGGTACAGCCTCGAGTTCAGATGCGTACGCCGCAAGGTGGCTGGGCTGACCCAATCCATGCAAGCACCGTCCCTGATTTCCATGCCGATGGGCTGGTACGCTACGGCATGCCGAGAACATTCGCCCTCGGCAGAGGGTTAAGGGCGATCAGGCGCTAACCGTATGGATAAAATACCTGGCCAGCCAGTCCATCAAAAAGCCGATCGCGCCAATAGTCACAATCACCGCCATCAGGGCGGAATAATCCAGCCGGTCGCGAGCATCAAGAATGGCATAGCCCAGCCCTGAGCTGACCCCCAACATTTCACAAGGCACCAGCACAATCCACAGGATGCCGATGGCCAGCCGGACGCCGGTGAGAATATGGGCACGAACACCGGGCAGAATAATATGCCAAAGCGTTTCCCGGCGCGTCGCGCTCAACGAACGGGCCAGCAGCAGCCAGCCGGGCGGTAGTTGCCTGACGCCGCTGGCGGTATTGAGCAGCACCGGCCACACGGCGGCAAAGCTAAGCAAGAACCAGATCGGCCGATCGCCGATCCCCAGCAGCATCACGGCGACGGGCATCCACGAGAGCGGCGAGATCATACGCAAAAACTGCAGAGCCGGCATCGCCAGGCGTTCGCTTGCCGCCGAGCAGCCCATCAGCAAGCCGCACGGGATACCGACGATCAGCGCCAGCCCCAAGCCAACCGCCACCCTCGACAAGCTGATGGCAATATTGCGCACCAGCTCCCCCTGGGCAAGCATCTCCTGAAGGCTACGCAAGGCGTTTTCCGGCGCGAATAGCCCGGCCATTCCGCCGGCAAAGTGAGTGATTGCCCCCCAGATCAGCAGCAGCAGCGCCAGACCGGGCAGCGCCCAGCCAATACGGATTAAAATCGGTTTCATGGCGCGATCGTTTCCTCACGGTCAAACGCGCCGTCGGGAAGACCAAACGCGGTCATACCGCCGGCGCGGACGATACTTTGACGCACGAAATCCGACGCTACCAGATCGGCGGCGACCTGCTGCCCGTTGAGTCGGGCGAGAAAATCGCTATTGCCCTCCATCACCGTCTGCTTTAGCTGGTCGGTGAGCGATGCGAAATAGCTGGCGTACGGCCATGGCTGGAAATCAATCCGCTGCTGGTGCCACGCATCGTGGCGGATAGCGCCGTCCTTTTGCCAGCTAGCCTGCATCGCTGGCGTCGGCAGCAGCACCTGGCGAAGCACGTCGGCGTCGTGTGGGGTATAGCGATGTTCGTCGCTGTGCGACAGCAACTGGGCCGTTTCCGCCCGGTGCTGGCGGATCCACTGCTGGGCTTTAACCAGCGCGTCGGTCACGCTCTGGCTCCATGCCGGGCGCATGCTGAGATCGCTTTCGTGCATCATGACCACGCAGCAGGCGTGGTTTTGCCAGACATCGCCGGTAAAGCGCAGGATCCGCCCGACATGGCGTGTTTCGGCTAGCGCGTTAAAGGGCTCAGCGACGATAAAACCCTGAATCTGCCCGGCCGCCAGCGCGGGCACCATATCCGCGGGTGAAAGTACCAGCAGGCGAACCTGTTTTTTCCCCGGCGCGCTGGTGACTGTCTGCAGCCCGGCGCTGCGCAATATTTGCTGCAGCACCACGTTGTGTATTGAGTACCAGAAAGGTACGGCGACGGTTTTCCCCTCCAGCTCTTCGACGCGGCTAATTTGCGGCGCTACGGTCAGCGCCGAACCGTTGGTATGGTTCCAGGCCACCACTTTGGCCGGCAGCTTCGCCTGGTAGCGCGCCCAAATCGTTACCGGCGAAAGCATATGAATCACGTTCACCCGGCCGCCGATAAATGCCTCTGTCAGTTGCGACCAGCTGCGGAACATCACCGGACGCTCGGCTTTCACCCCGGCCTTGTCGAACAGGCCCAGCCCGTGCGCCACCAGCAGCGGCGCCGCGTCGACGATCGGCAGATAGCCGACTCTGACCGGCGCGTCCGGTTCAGCGGCGGCGCGCGCCTGCTGTTGCATTACCAGCGGTAGTGCGGCTCCAGCGCTCAGCAGCGCGCTCAATTTCAGAAAGTCGCGGCGCGACATCGCATCACACATCAGGCACATAGCGTTTCTCCGCATCGGTATCCGCGCGCACATCACGCAGTTTCTTCAATATGTCCAGCCGCAGGGCAGCGAGCGCCTCCAGCGCATTATCACGCGGATGCGGGATCTGTGGGCGCCATTCGCCCATCAGGCGGCCCGGAGCGCCGCCCAGCAAAATAACCCGGTCCGCCACCAGCAGCGCCTCATCAATATCATGGGTAATCAGCAGCGCCGACATCAGGTGTTGATTCAGCACGGCGATCAGCAGCCGCTGCATATCATGGCGGGTGACTTCATCCAGCGCGCTAAACGGCTCATCAAGCAGCATCACTTTCGGCCGCCGCGCCAGACATCGGGCTAGCGCCACGCGCTGTGCCATCCCGCCGGAAAGCTGGGTCGGTAGCTTGCTGAGATGGGTAATCAGACCGACCGACGCAATCGCCTGCCGCACGCGTTCCTGACGTTCGTGCGCCTCAAGCCGCGGCTGATGGCGGAAATCGAGGCCAAAAGCGACATTCTGTTCCAGAGTGCGCCAGGGCAGCAGCGTGGGGTCCTGGAAAGCCACCGAAAGGTGGGGATGCGGGCCGTCCAGCGGCTGGCCGAGGTAGTTCACCTCTCCAGCCAGCGGCTTTTCCAACCCGGCGAGGATCCGCAGCAGGCTCGACTTCCCGACGCCGCTGGCTCCCACTACGGCGACAATTTCATTTTCCGCCAGCGAAAAGTTGAAATCCTGCAGCAGGCGGGTCGTTGCCTGCCCGCGGTGATACCCCACCTCAAGGTGGCTGGCATGCAGTAACACGCTCATGCCGGCAGCCTTGCCAGCTGCTGTTTCAGCTGCACAACACTGGGGGTGACCAGCGGAAGGAAAGCACATTCGCGCCAGCGGCGCGCGGTCCGATCGCCCTGCGGCGATAGATAGGCCCGCCCTCCCGCGAGCATGAGTTCCAGCTGTATGCCGTTTATCGCCAGTTCGACCAGCCCGATACGTAGCCGGAACAGTTCACCGGGCTGCTGTACAAAGCGCTGGCTTTCCACACCGGCGTAAAGGTCGCTGCGGATCTGGCGATAGCGCTGTGCCAGCGTCTGCCATTCCCCGCGCAGCACATGGCCGTCGCTTAATCGGTCGCGGCACTCGTCAAGAATACATTCGGCCAGCCCTAGCGCCATGCCGCACTGCAAACCGAGAAAACGCGGGCGCACCGCGGGCAAAAACGTCCGGGCGGCAGAATGGATCACCCCGTCTTTTTCCAGCGCGACATCGTCAAAGTGCAATGCCGCCGTGGCGCTGCCCTGCATCGCCATCAGCGCAAGATCGGCAGAGCGCGACACGCCGGCAAGGCCGGATCCGATGCTGGCGATGAACGGTTCACCGCCGCCAACAGGCTGAACAACCGTCACCGCCTGGAAACCGCGGGTTTGTAAATTGGTAACCCAGTGAAGCTGCCCGGAGAGCCGCCAGCCCCCCTTCCCGTCAGCTACGCCGCCGATCTGCAGCTCTTCGAGCCCGGAGAGGAATTTCATCGCGTTGGATAAACCCGTCGCCCCCGCCAGCTGGCCGGCCAGCAGATCGGGCAATATGCGATCGCATAACGCGCTCTGTGGCGCCTGCGTCAGGATGTCGATATAGGTACGGTGTCCCCAAAACATAAACGCCGCCGTCAGCGAATGGCGGGCTACCGCGCTAATGGCATCAATCGCATCCAGCAGCGTACCGCCGCTGCCCCCGAGCGCCGGCGCGATCCCGATACGAAACAGGTTCGCTTGCGCCAGCTTTAGCAATAACGCGTGGCTAAGTTCACTGGAACGGTCGAGTTCCGCCGCCCGGTCGTCAAGCCACTCGCGTAATGAATGATGTAGCATGCGTACTCTCCTTCAGCAGAGAACGGGCCAGATTTAGTCGGACCAGGCCCACGGACTTAGCTCGGTATTGAGCGGCGTTTGCGCCAGGCTATTGGCGAAGTTGCACAGCGTGGCCAAGCTGACGCCGAGGATCACATCCAGCGCCTGGCGCTCGCCGTAACCCGCCGCGCGAAACCCCTGCCATGCCGCCTCGCTAACCGCGCCGCGCGTGGCGATGACTTCGCGTGCGAAGCTGGCAATGGCTTCAAGATGCGGGTCTGGCAGCGGCTGCCGCTTGCGTAGCGCCTGTAAATCGGCCGGAGGCATGATCTTTTTCTTTTCGACCGTTGCGCTGTGTCCCGCCACGCAAAAACCGCAACCATGGACAGTTGCAGCAATTAATTGCACCGTTTCTCGTTCCGCTGCGGATAGACTGTTATTATTATTTATAGCGCCAACTGTTATATATGTTTGCAGCGCCTGCGGCGAATTAGACAGCGCCAGTAATAAGTTGGGAATAAATCCTGAAGAACGCCGGGCATTTTCCAGATAAGTTTTTGATTCCTCTGGAGCAGTTGCCAGGGTCTGCAAGGTAACTCTTGTCATAATTAGCCTCCTGTTAAATTACAATCAGTATGTTTTTATTGAACATGGGGAGCAATACTGATAAAAAGTTGATTATTGTTCATTCGTCCTTTATTTATTCTTTTTTACTATGCTAAATAGCGAATGGTTATTAGATAATCTGAGCATTGAGAACTCCGTTTTCCATGTGGGCAAGTATTGCGGCTCGTGGAAAGGCGGCACTTCGGGCAGTGGAAAGGCCAGCTATCACCTGGTGATGGAGGGGCACTGCTGGCTGCATTGCGCCCAGCATTCCAGCGCGTTACGTCTTGAAAAAGGCGACATGGTTTTTATTTTACAGGATTGTCCATTCGTTCTTTCCTCCCATGAAAATGCGCAAAGCGCCTACCGCGCGCCGGTGCAGGAAATGCAGCCGCTGACTTACAAAGATGAGACCAGCACCGCATTAGCCTGCGGTTTTATTACCTTTAAAACCACCATTAGCCAGATGCTGTTGAGCTTTTTGCCGCAGGTTATCGTATTTAAAGCACAGGACGACCGGTCCGGCTCCATCGGCAAACTGGTGGCGGTGATTAATCGGGAAGCGACACAGACGGCGCTACGCAGTGAAAAGCTTATCGCTTCGCTGACGGAATTACTCTTTTTTATGGTGATCCGCCACTATTTATCCAGCCATACGGTGAAGACGCCGTTGGATAATATTCCGCTGACAACAGAATTCCTCAATCTGATGGCGGAGATTGTCTTGTTTCCGGCACGCCCCTGGACGGTGGAAGCCATGGCGCGCGCATCGGGCCTGTCGCGCTCGTGGTTTATTCAGCGCTTTAACCAGGTTTCGCCGCTGTCACCTGCAGAAATTGTGCGCCATATTCGCATTGCACTGGCCTGCCAGCACATCGCCGGCGGTGTAAGCCTGACGCAGAGCGCGGAACGAGTCGGCTATCTATCCCAGGCTGCGTTTAATCGCGCATTTCAACGCATCACAGGGGTCACCCCCGGCCGCTACAGTCAGCAGTGCCGGGACAACGCCGCCGCTCAGCAATTTCACGGCCGGAATTATCTGCAGATAAACGAAATCGTTTAACTCGCCCCTGCTGCAGCATGGTTGATTGCGATCGGCCATGCTTCAGGCCATACTCTGCTGTGCGAGCGGAAATGACGCCGACAAAACGCCTGCGCTAAAATCTCGATCATCACGGACTCGTAATACTGTTATCCATAAAAACCACAACATTGTATATTTCGTTTTGTTTTAAATTACCTACAATAAAAAAGATATAGTTAAAAAAGAAGTAGTATCTATGCAACACCATGTTCAACTCTCCGACAGCATAATATCCAACAGCCAGACATTGGTTAATTCCGCCATACAATATATTTATCAAAATATAAAGAATAACATTTCAGTTTATGATATCTCTGAATATCTGCAAGTTTCCCGGCAATATGTGCATCGCATTTTCAAAAAACAAACCGGAATGACCGTCAACACCTTTATCAGCCATATAAAAATCGAATATGCGATGATGGATATCATCCTCGGTATTGAGGATGCCGACTCGGCCTACCTTAAATATAATTTCAAAAGTAAACATGCGTTTATCAATCAGATTCAGCATCTATATCCATACCACTCCTGCCTTACATAGCCTGCCGGCAGTCGCAGCACATAAAAAATAAATCGCTGCGCGCTGCCCCCCAATATCACTGCCTCCCTGATACCATCTATCGGCGATGCGCTCAACCATTAGCAAAATAATCGCTAACGAATAGCGGAAAAATAACTCAGAACGAATAATAATTAATTAGAATCAGTGGTTATAACAACTGTTATATCGATTAACAAACAAACTGTTCATGTTGGTGAAGGATCCGCTGTGATGTAATTCACTGGTATTTTCGGGTGAATTAACCCGCACTCTGTTGAGAACACTATAATGAGCAATGATGAATTTTCGGATAATGAACGATTGAAACAGCAGAGCCAGCTTCTGCGCGGCACGATTAAAGAAGATCTGCATAACGAATTAACCGGCGGATTTCTCGGCGATAACTTTCAGCTGATCCGCTTCCACGGTATGTACCAGCAGGACGATCGCGATATTCGCCAGGAAAGAGCGGCGCAAATGCTGGAACCGCTGCATACGGTGATGCTGCGGGTGCGTTTACCCGGCGGGATCATCAGCCCGCAGCAGTGGCTGGGGATTGACGAGTTTGCGTCGCAGCATACGCTTTACGGCAGCATCCGCATCACCAACCGCCAGGCACTGCAGCTACACGGCGTGCTAAAACGCAATATCAAGCCGGTTCATCGGCTATTGCATCAGCTGGGTCTCGATTCGCGGGCGACGGCGGGCGACGTCAACCGTAACGTGCTGTGTACTTCAAATCCGGTGGAGTCAAGGCTTCATCATCAGGCTTACGAGTGGGCTAAAAAGATATCGGAGCATCTGTTGCCGAAAACAAACGCCTATGCCGAAGTCTGGCTGGACGGTGAAAAGATCGCACAGCCGGAAGAAGAACCCATTCTGGGCAACAACTATCTGCCGCGCAAATTTAAAACCGCGGTGGTCATTCCGCCGCAAAACGACGTCGATTTACACGCCAACGATCTTAACTTTATCGCTATCGGCGACAATGGGCAGTTGACGGGCTTCAACGTGCTTGTAGGCGGCGGCCTCGCGATGACCCACGGCGATCAGAGTACCTATCCGCGCCTGGCGACGGAGCTGGGGTATATTCCTTTGAACGCTACGCTGGCGGTTGCCACCGCCGTTGTCGCCACCCAAAGAGACCTGGGAAACCGCGCAAATCGACGCAACGCTAAAACAAAATATACTATCGATCGACTCGGCATTGAGGTGTTTAAAGCGGAAGTCGAGCTGCGGGCAGGCTTGGCATTCCAACCGCTGCGCCCTTACGCTTTCAGCAGTCGCGGCGATCGTATCGGCTGGGTCGAAGGGATCGACGGTAAGCACCATCTCACCCTGTTTATCCCCAGCGGCAGGTTGATTGATAAGCCCGGCAAGCCGCTCAAATCGGGCCTGGCCGCCATCGCCGCCGTCCACACGGGCGATTTTCGCTTAACCCCCAATCAAAATATCATTATCGCCGGCGTCAGCGAGCGCAACCGAGCACAGATTGACGCACTGGCGCAGCGCTATTCCCTGATTGATGACACGGTATCGCCGCAGCGAAAAAGCGCGATGGCCTGCGTCTCCTATCCCACCTGTCCGCTGGCGATGGCCGAGGCCGAACGCGTGCTGCCGGACATCGTCGATCGCCTTGACGCTATCTTAATACGTAACGGGATTGCCGATCGGGACGTGATATTTCGCGTCACCGGCTGCCCTAACGGCTGTGGCCGGGCGATGCTGGCCGAAATCGGCCTCGTCGGCCGTGCCGTGGGCCGCTATGACATATACCTCGGCGGCAACCGCGAGGGAACGCGTATTCCTCGCCTCTATAAAGAGAACCAGCCGCTTGAGGAGATTATCCGCGACCTTGACGCGTTACTGAGCGCCTGGGCGCAGGCGGATAACCCGGATGAGGCGTTCGGTGACTTTGCGATACAGACGGGGATTATTCGCCCGGTACTGAACTCCAGCATCGACTTTTATCTGCAGGATTAAGATGGCCAGGCCGTTGGCGATTATTCAAATGGGCGATCCGCCGGCGGTCATCCGCCAGGAGGCAGGCGAGCAAAGCCGATGGTTCGTTCAGGTGCTCGCCTTAAACCGCGGGGAGTACCGGGTTTTTCGCCCGGATCGCCATGAGCTCCTGCCCGCTATCGACACAATCTGCGGCGCCATCATCAGCGGCTCCTGGGCGATGGTCACCGACCGGTTGGCGTGGAGCGAGGAGACCGCGCAATGGATACGCCTCGCCCACGCCCTGAACCTGCCATTGCTTGGCGTCGGCTATGGCCACCAGCTGATTGCCCACGCGCTGGGAGGGCTGGTTGCGGATAACCCGCAGGGGAGTGAGCACGGGCTTCAGCTGATCCAGATCGCCGAAAACAGCACTGCCCCGCTGCTAACGACATGTCCCGGTCGCTTCGCGGCCTGGCTTTCTCACCGGCAAACCGTGCTACGGCCGCCGGAAGGTGCCAGCGTACTGGCTTTTTCCACCCGGGACGTCTGCCAGATTCTGCGCTATAGCGACACGGCGTATTCGGTGCAGTTCCACCCGGAATTTACCTGGGATATTATGGCCGCCTGCCTCAAACAGTGCGGCGAAGGGTTGGAAATGGCCGAGATGTCCGGCGAACCAGCCTGGCCACAAGAACTGCTCAGGCGCTTCTATTATCTCTGGTGCAAGGATAATGCCCCCCGCTTATGCCAGTCATAAGCATGAGAAAACGGTTTAATTGATCTCCTCCCGGAAAACAGTACCACTCTACATCAAGATAAAAGCCTCTCTGGGTTTACACCAGGGTTGCTTTCCCCTTGCGTCGCCCCCTTAAACTCAACGCACTTATCGCTGAGCAAGGACATCAAAACTGCCCCCTGTTCAAACCGTTAATCTAGTAATTTCATCTCCAGCGCCCGGCTCATCGCTTGAGTGCGACTATTCACTTTGAGCTTCGCGTAGATATTTTTGATGTGCCATTTGACCGTTTCAGCAGAAATAACGAGGGTGCGAGCAATTTCTTTATTCATCTGACCTTCAGCGATCAGTTGTAATATCTGCAACTCTCGCTCGCTGAGTTCCCCATGAATATCGGGGCTTCCACTATTAAACGGTGTTCCATCTGCAGGCGCGCGCTTGCCGGCCCAGGGTTCATGGACTATCCCTTCCTCAGTACAAGCCGAAGAGGTTTCATTCATACCGGCAAGCAAAGGTTGCAAGGTATCGCCAGCTTCAAGAAAGAGGCCTTTGAGATGCTGTTGTTCAGCCAGCTGCACGACTGGCTGAAATGTCGTGCGCGCAGCGGCAGTTTTGCCACTGTTCCACAAGGCCAATGACCAGAGCGTACGCAGACGCGCTGCGGTTAACCTGTCCCCC
>OKWE01000675.1_pt1 | contig 25521 bp, 20 predicted proteins | sample 1607051 | NCBI WGS metagenome assembly OKWE01 (sample SAMN04414079, study PRJEB24778) | human gut metagenome | material: faecal | host: Homo sapiens | reverse complement strand
TTGGATTTAGAGGTTCAAAGAAATCTACTCCATATGCTGCACAGATGGCAGCTGAGACAGCTACAAAAGCAGCTTTAATCCACGGATTAAAGACCGTAGATGTTATGGTTAAAGGACCGGGTTCAGGAAGAGAAGCAGCGATCCGTGCACTTTCTGCATGTGGTCTTGAGGTTACCAGCATCAAAGACGTAACTCCAGTACCTCACAATGGATGTCGTCCACCAAAACGCAGAAGAGTTTAATTAGGAGGGAAAGACGAAGATGGCAGTAAATAAAGTTCCTGTTCTGAAAAGATGTAGATCACTTGGTTTAGAGCCAAGTTACCTTGGATATGATAAAAAATCCAACAGAGAGTTAAAGAGAGCAAATAAGAAAGTTTCCGAGTACGGACTTCAGTTAAGAGAAAAACAGAAAGCTAAATTCATCTATGGTGTTCTGGAAAAACCTTTCCACAACTACTATGAGAAAGCTGATCAGATGAAGGGCATGACTGGTACAAACTTAATGACCATGTTAGAGTCCAGATTAGATAACGTAGTATTCCGTATGGGATTCGCTAGAACAAGAAAAGAAGCAAGACAGATCGTTGACCACAAGTTCATCTTAGTAAATGGCAAACAGGTTAACATTCCTTCTTACTTAGTAAAAGCTGGCGATGTTATCGAGATCAAAGAGAAGAACAAAGGTCTTCAGAGAATGAAAGACATCGTTGAAGTTACCGGCGGAAGATTAGTTCCGGAGTGGTTAGATGTTGACGCTGAGAAATTACAGGGAACTGTAAAAGAATTACCTTCCAGAGAGCAGATCGACGTTCCTGTTGATGAGATGCTTATCGTCGAGTTATATTCTAAGTAATAGTTAAGCAAATTACCCGAGAAGGAGGGACTTTGTAGTGTTCGATTTTCAAAAACCAAAAATTGAAATCGCAGAAATTTCAGAAGACAAGAAGTACGGAAAGTTTGTTGTAGAACCTTTGGAAAGAGGCTATGGTACGACACTTGGTAATTCTTTAAGAAGAATCATGCTTTCTTCTTTACCGGGTGCTGCTGTCAGCCAGGTTAAGATCGACGGTGTTTTACATGAATTCAGTTCCATTCCTGGCGTTAAGGAAGATGTAACTGAGATTATTATGAATATCAAAAATCTTGCCATCAGAAATAACAGCTCTACAAATGAACCTAAAGTTGCTTACATTGAATTCGAGGGCGAAGGTGTAGTCACAGCAGCAGATATCCAGGTTGATTCTGATATTCAGATTTTAAATCCGGATCTGGTAATTGCCAATTTAAATGGCGGACCTGACTGCAAGCTTTACATGGAACTTACCATTACCAATGGCAGAGGCTATGTAAGTGCAGACAAAAATAAGACAGAGGACATTCCGATCGGCGTTATCGCCATCGACTCTATCTATACACCGGTAGAAAGAGTAAATCTTTTGATTGAAAATACCCGTGTTGGTCAGATTACAGACTATGATAAGCTTACTTTGGACGTTTATACAAACGGTACCTTAGAGCCAGATGAGGCTGTCAGCTTAGCTGCTAAGGTTTTAAGCGAGCATTTAAGTCTTTTCATCGATCTTTCCGAAGCTGCTCAGCAGGCTGATGTCATGATCGAGAAAGAGGACAATGCAAAAGAAAAAGTTCTTGAGATGAATATCGATGAACTAGAGCTTTCCGTTCGTTCTTATAACTGTTTGAAGAGAGCCGGCATTAACACAGTCGAAGAACTGACAAACAGAACACCGGAAGATATGATGAAGGTTCGTAACTTAGGACGTAAATCATTAGAGGAAGTTCTTGCTAAATTAAAAGAGTTAGGACTTCAGTTAAACCAGGGAGAGGAGTAAAGCGAGCGCTTTACATTCCCCGATACAGGCAGAAACAGTAAGACCATGCGGCATGGAGTATGTCTGGTGTGCAGAGTGTATGCATTTGTTGCTCTGATATGCCTGACGAGGAAATGCGTCAGAGACAGTCAGAGGGATGAGGCAGACGAGATTCTGACACACGGATCATGAGTGGCACTTGGAATGGCACTGTGCGGTATCACAGAGTCACTCCGAAACAAGAATATGGCGTCCGGTAAGTAAGTCCAAAGCGCGTGGCCGGATGTTCCACAAAATGGAGGATATTAAAAATGGCAAAGTATCGTAAATTAAGCAGAACCTCTAGCCAGAGAAAAGCTTTATTAAGAGGTCAGGTAACAGCATTATTAAACAATGGTAAGATCGTTACCACAGAAGCAAAAGCAAAAGAGGTTCGCAAAATCGCTGAGGGAATCATTGCTTTAGCAGTAAAAGAGAAAGACAACTATGAAGAAGTTACTGTAAAAGCAAAAGTTGCCCGCAAAGATAAAGACGGTAAGAGAGTAAAAGAAGTTGTAGACGGTAAGAAAGTTACTGTATACGATGAAGTTGAGAAGACTATCAAGAAAGATAAGCCATCCCGTCTTCATGCTCGTAGAGAGATGTTAAAAGTTCTCTACACCGTAAAAGAAGTTCCGACTGAAGCTGCCGGAAGAAAGAAAAACACCAAAGAAGTTGATCTTGTTGCTAAATTATTCGATGAGATCGCTCCGAAATATGCAGACCGTAACGGTGGTTACACAAGAATCGTAAAGATTGGTCAGCGTAAAGGTGATGGCGCTTTAGAGGTATTACTTGAGTTAGTTTAATCACTATCCAAATATGAGAACGTGAAGAAAGCCAGTCCAGGCTGCAGATGATGCAGACTGGGCTGGCTTTTTGTGTGAGGTATGTGGATTTCGATATCAAATGGTGGTTTTCAGTTTTTTGAGTGGAAAATTGCACTAAGCCGAGGCTGTTTTGTGCCGTTGTATGAAAATAAGAAAATTTGTTTCATACGAAGTTTCTGGTCGAAGTCTGTTCATATGTGTTGAAAGATGTTATGCTAAACATGATATATAGCTGCCGTGCTAAAATGGAGGGATTGAAAATGGCAAGACCGAAAAATAAACAGGAGTTAATAGAGGCTGCAAACACAAATTATGAGAAACTGCTTTCTATGATTGAACGGAGAACAGAAGCGGAGAAAAGTGCACCGTATGATTTTCTGGATGATGAAAAGAAAAAGGAAGCACACTGGAGACGTGATAGAAATTTAAGAGACGTACTGATGCATCTGAATGAGTGGCATCTGCTGCTTTTAGAATGGGTCAAAAACCGTGAAAACGGCAGCAATAAGCCATTCCTGCTGGAAGGATATAACTGGAAAACGTATGGTGATATGAATATGGTATTCTTTCGGCGCTGTCAGAATATTTCCGAAGAAGAGGCACTCGAACGGTTTAAGGATTCACACAAAAGAGTGATGGAGGCATTAGATACGTTTTCACAGGAAGAACTTTTTACCAGGACTTATTATCCATGGGTGGGCGGAAGCTGTATTGGAAATTATTTTATCAGTAATACAAGCAGTCATTATGATTGGGCGATGAAGAAAATGAAAGCACATAAAAAGCGGGTTGGATAAGAAATGTGCCTGCATACCAATTTGAGATTTTCGCTGCCCCGTTGCAATAAATTACTAAGAGAAGCAACCAGCTATGAAAAAATGGTACAATGAAGAATATGAATTTGAAATAGAAGTTACAGGGTTTTTACGAGGAGATCACACAGAACATTATTGCAGAAATGGGGAAGAGGTTGGGGATCAATATACCTGCACCTATGGATGTCCGGTCAATAAAGATGGTCAGGGAATCTGCTCAAAAACAATGATGATGCTTTATCCACTCATGGAGGCGGTTAGAAGTGGCGGAGATCTTGAGAATCTTGGCGGAAGCAGCAGATATGTGAAAGATATCGTGTGTCCGGACGGATGTGTGATGTTCCGACTGACGGCAACACCGTTAGGAAATGAAAACTTCCATAAGGGTGGATTTTGGAAGGAGCAGTAGGATATGGCATCAAGTAAGGAATATTTACAATTTATTTTAGGACAGTTAGCGGAGTTGGAAGAAATCTCATACCGGGCTATGATGGGCGAATTTATTATTTATTACCGCGGTAAAATCGTTGGTGGTATCTATGATGACAGGCTGTTGGTAAAGCCGGTAAAAGCGGCACTTTCCTATCTGTGGGAAGCCTCCTACGAACTGCCGTATGAGGGAGCAAAAGAAATGCTGCTGGTAGACGAGGTGGATGATAAAGAGTTTTTGCAGGGATTGTTCGTTGCGATGTATGAGGAGCTGCCGGAGGTAAAAGGGAAGAAAAAGAAATAGGAAAGTAACAAAATTGAAAAAGTGAGAAATACCGATTATGTACAGGAAAGCCAGTTTAAACTGCAGATGAAAAGCAGTTTGAACTGGCTTTCTTTTGTTAAAGAATCAAACATTTTTATTATTTAATGTTTCTAAAAAAGTAATCAGGGAATCTAACTGTTCCGGTGAAAGTTTATTTGTGGCATTGATCAATTCAACTTGTTTATCAGTAAGAAATACGGGCTGGGCACCACTCTCCATAAAAAACTGGGATAAAGAGATACCAAATGCATCGCAAATTCGCTCCAGAGAGGGGATAGAAGGTGTCATATGTCTGCGATACCAGGATGAAATTGTAGATTGAGTCATTCCGGACTCTTCTGCAAGTTGGTATTCAGACCATCCTTTTGCAGTTCTAAATTCTACAATTCGATCTAATACGTTCATTTTCTGCCTCCTTAATACTTCGTTATATCGTTTATTATAGTGTGCAATATCGTAGTAAAATAATTTTGAAATGCGTATAAAACATGTATTAATGCGTAGTATAAATATTGAAATTTTAAACGCATTATCGTATAATTAGTACGATATATAGTAGTAAATGGGGATAAATATAAATACAAATGAAAAACAATAAATGGGAAAAGAAATTACAGAAATATAAAAATAGAAAAAGAAATTTTTTGATAAAAAATGAAAAATGTAAATTTCTAAAACTGAAAAAAGTATTTCGACCGATTATCAGATCCGGTTTATTTATTCAACGAAAAATAAATGGTTTTAGTGTGGAGATAATGAATGAAAAGTCTGCTTTTCATAATAAACCAATTATTTTCGTGGTAACTCATATAGGAAAATGGGATTTTGAGATTGTAAATGAGCAGATACAGGAACAATTTTATGTAATAGCTGCAGATTATAAAAATTTAAGCAGAGGTTTGAATGGAATTATATTAAAAGCAAATGGAATCGTTTATGTGGATGAAAGAGATAAAGCAGATAAGATGAATACAAAAGAGATAATGATTCGTTTGCTCAGGTGTGGTGCTAATATTATGATTTTTCCGGAAGGGACATGGAATCTTTCGGAAAATTCGATTGTAAATGATATTGCATACGGTGCGGTCTACAGTGCAATTGAAACAGGTGCATCCATTTGCCCAATTGCTATAGAACAATATGATAAGAGATTTGTTATTAACATGGGGAAAACTATTGAAGTAACAGGTAAAAACATAAATAAGAAAAAATTGAATTGTGAATTGCGGGATATGTTAGCAACATTAAAGTGGCAGATTTGGGAACGGGAGGGGCTGAAGAAAAGATCAGATATTTCAGATGATTATTGGAAAAATTTTATAGAACAGAGAAGAAGAGAGTGGAAGGAATATAGTCTGAGAGAGCAGATTATTAATACATATATTCCAGAAGAAAAAAGGCAATATTGGCTTACTCAGATTGAATTAAAAACTAAGAACATTCCTACATGGCTAGAGATATTAAAAAACGAGGAAGGATTGGGATGGATGACAAATGATAATTTATAAGATACTGCATCCGATTTCATTGAAAATATCAAGAAAAATACATGGAAAGACTTTACATATATTAAGTGAAATACCTATGGAGAGAGACGGAGCAATTTATATGGCGAATCATTCATGTAGATGGGATGTGCCAGTTGCGGTAGATCTTTTAAAAAGTCATACCTATGTTTTGGCAGGAAAACAAGGTACAACAAGAAGGAAAGAAGGTCAGGAATTTGGAAATTTTGACAGATCATTTATTGTTCTTGCAAAAAAAACAAACTCAGTAGTATGTCCAATTACAGTTTTATGGACAGGCTGTAAAAGAAATAAAATAGTTGTTAATTTTGGAAAGGCATTTTATGTAGAAGAGATGACAGAAGATGAGGCGATGGAAAAGTTTATGAAGATACAAAGGGAGGGATTGGAAGAAAATAAACGATACATGGAGAAAAGAGATATGAGATAGCATTGATGGAGGAAAAGGTTGTGTCAATAGAAAGCCTGAAAAAAATAGGAATTAACAGAACAGGAAAAATGATAGGTGAAAATGATGTAACACAATTTCATGGGTATTTGTGTTATTCCAAAAACCCAATAGAGATGAATTCGGAAGTAAATCACTTTTTAAGTGGAAATGCATTTGCGCTGGGAGGGTACACTGGCAACCAGCTTACAATAGACATAGAAAACGGTGTGTACGTGTTTTTTGCATCAAATCGTTGTCATAACAGAGTTACAAATATAACAGGAGCAGCAGAGAAGGATTATGTTCGGGATGGATATGCGAAATGGAATAATGGAAAAAACTATAAATATAACAAGAGATATGCATATGACAGAGATGATTATGTGATGAAGCCAGCGGTTGAACTTGTTTTAAAGTATAGGTGTCTGGAATATATTTTGGGAGAAAGTACGATGAAAACGGAAAAAGAATGTATTGTAAGAAAATTATAGGAGCATGGAAGGGAGCAGGCAAATGAATACACAAAAGAAAACTGGCTATCCATCCATAGACAAGCCATGGCTAAAATATTACACGCAGTCAGATATACAAAACAAGGAACCAGCGTGTACGTTGTATCAGAATATTTATAGCAACAATTCAAAATACCTGAAAGATACAGCTATTTCGTATTATGGAAATAAAATTACATATGCGCAGTTGTTTAATAATGTGGATGCATGTGCAAAATCACTTGTGAAATATGGAATAAAGGAAGGGGACTGTGTCACTCTTTGTACTGCAGCCGTACCGGAAGCTATATATCTGATGATTGCCTGCAGTAAGATAGGAGCAATCGCAAATTTTATTAATCCGTTATTTACTACAGAGCAGATGGTACAGCGGATCAATGACACAAAGTCAAAAATTTTGTTTGTTATGGATGAAATGCTTTCTTATATTGTGGATGCTGTACCTCGTATCGGCATAAATAAAACAGTTGTTATGCCTGTTACGGAATCTATGCCAGAGCTGGCAAAATTAGTTGTATGTGCAGGGCAAAAAAACTGGAATAAAAAAAGAACAGATCATAAAGGATTTTATTCCTGGAAATCGTTTATAAAATATGGGAATGACTATAATGGAGAGACTGAGAGATCTTATGAAAAAAATCGTGGATGTATTATGGTGTATTCATCCGGAACTACAGGCGCTTCAAAAGGGATTTTGTTAACAAATGATGGAATCAATGCAACAATAGCTCATTATGATAACGAAAATTTCAATTATGAAAGAGGCGATACGTTTTATGCAGTTATTCCAATCTGGTTTTCTACGGGAAATGTGCTTGATATTTTAATGCCGCTTCGCATGGGAATGACAGTGATACCGGAATTGCAATTTGAAAAAGAAAGAATAATTGATGGCATAAAAAAATATAAACCGACAATGACGCTGAACCCGACAAGTATATGGATGGCACTTGCACAATCAAAAAAAGGAAAAAAGATAGACCTGAAAGCAATGAAATATCCAATTACCGGAGGAGAAGCGGTGACACCACAGGAAGAAAAAATAATCACTGATTTTCTACGAAAGAGTGGGTGTAATGCACCATTGATCAAAGGGTATGGAATGTGTGAACTTGGAAGTACAGTTACTTCCACTTCGCCTGAACATAATAAGATGCGATCATCCGGTTATCCGATTAAGGGCGTGACAGTTGCTGCGTTTGATACTGAGACAAACGAGGAATTACCATATGGACAAAGAGGAGAAATCAGAGTCAATTCTCCTGCAAGAATGAAGGAATATTATAAAAATCCGGTAGAAACAAAAAAGTATTTTTACGAAGATCAGAATCATTGCATATGGGGGTGTACCGGAGATATTGGGTATGTGGATGAGGATGGTTACCTTTTTGTAGAAGGAAGAGCGAGTGACAGTTTTTATAGTGAGGATGGGAAACGGATTTATCTGTTTGATATAGAGCATATTGTTTTAGAGGACGAGGCGGTTGCCCAGTGCAAAGCAGTTGCAGTACAGATCAATGGAAAATTTAAACCAATACTTCATGTTGTACTGAAAAAAAATGGAGTTACAGATACCAGAACTGTAATTCCACGGATTCATAAAAAGTTGTCAGAACAGCTTTCAGAGAATGCAATTCCGGTGGCATATAAACTGCGTCAGGCACTGCCGGTTCATCCAAATGGAAAAAGAAACGTGGAGGCGTTGAAAGCAGAAGATAGCGGATTTGTTGATTCGAGGGGAAATGCCTGGAAAGTCAGATAACGATTGATGAAAATGTTAAAGGAGACTGCAGAAAATGGATGATAAACAAATGAGAAACACAGGCTATCCATCCATAGACAAGCCGTGGCTAAAATACTACAGCGAGGAAGCACTTCATGGTGAAATCCCGAAATGTACGATGTATGAGTATATATTTGACCACAACAAGTCACATTTAGATGGCATAGCCCTGCGGTATTTTACTAAAAAAATTACATACCAAAAACTTTTTGAAAATATCCGTAAAACAGCAGATGCGTTCTGGGCACAGGGAATCCGAAAAGGGGATGCTGTTACGATTATGTCACTGAATACACCGGAAACAATTTACTGCATATATGCGCTGAATTATATAGGTGCGGTTGCGAACATGGTTTATATGACGCTTTCGGAAGAGGAGATTGTAGAGACGGTAAAAAATACAGATTCTAAAATGTTTATTTTTCTGGATGTGGCAGCAGAAAAAGTCAGAAATGTTGTAGAGAATATAGAAAAAATAAGGGTGCTCGCAATTTCACCGACAGATTCTTTGGGCTTTCCGGTACAAAAATTTTCTGCTTTAAAAAGCAAAATTAATACAAAAGAATTTTGGAATTGGAAGGATTTTCTGAAAGCCGGAGAACATCAGAAAGCACAGCAGACATCTTACCATGAGAACGAATTGTCAGTGATTGTGTATACAAGTGGAACAACCGGAACACCCAAGGGCGTAATGTTAAGTAATGACAGCCTTAATGCGGTAGCATGGCAATATGAAAAGTCAGGAATGAAATTTACAAGAGGGGAAACGTTTCTTACGTTTATGCCGCCTTTTTTGTCAATTGGGTTGAGCTTAAATGTGCATCTTCCGTTGAGTCTTGGATTAGTCTCAGATATGGTGATAGATCCTGAACCACAAAATGTCACGCGTATGTATTTGAAAAAAAAGACAAATCATTTTACTGCGGCACCGATGAACATTGTTCAAGTGTTTGAACAGATAAAGGGAAATATGCAGTTTTGTATTACAATGGCGGGCGGTGGGGAGTCATTAAGGAAAGAGCAGGAAGCTGAAATTAACGAAGAATTAAGAAAACGTCATTCGGAGGCAAAATACCTAACGGGATATGGAATGACTGAATTTTCAGCTACAGTAACAACGTCTATGAATCATGTGTATAAAGCAGGCACACTTGGAATTCCGCTTTGTAAGGTAAATATCAAAGTAATCAATCCAGATAATGGAGAAAAGCTGAAATATAATGAAACTGGTGAATTATGCTTTTGCACACCAAGTCATATGCTGGGATATCTGGATAATGAGGAAGAAACAAAAAAGATTTGTGACAGGGATGAGAAGAATAGCTTATGGATTCATACAGGTGATTTAGGTTTTGTGGATGAAGATGGATTCGTACATTTTGTGGGAAGGATTAAAAGAATATATCTTGTGCAAGCGGCAGATGGAACAGTTTATAAACTTTTCCCACAACGTATAGAAGAAACAATCGCTGAATATCCAGAGGTAGATTTGTGTGCAGTAGTTGTGGAACTCGATGCACAAAATATAGCCACTGCTATTGCCTGTGTAAAGCGGACAGCAGAAAGTAAAAATAATAATAACTTTTTGACAGGTTTGCAGCAGTATTGCAAAGAAAAATTACCGGTACACCTTGTACCGAAACAAATTATTGAGATGGATGAAATACCGCTGACACAGAGTGGGAAGATTGATTATAAAACGTTGGAGAAGATGACAAAGTGATCGGGAAGAAAAATAAGAGAAAAGAAAGCAGCAATGCGGGAAATAAAATCTTGGTTATATGTTCTATAGCAGTTCCGTGTATTATTTGCATAGCTCAGATAGTTATAAACGAATTCAACTTTAAAAATATGTATATATGGGCAAAAGAAAATGAAAATTATATTGGTGCTGAGAATATTTTTAATAACCTGATAGAAGATGATTTTATCAATTCTGGTTTAGCAGTTATAACAATTGCAGTCAGTGTGTGGGTCGGGTTGAATATCTATAACAATTGTAAGGAAAGTTATCTTGAAAAACAGTTAGAGGAATTAAAAAATAAACATTTGGAGGTAGAAAATGAATATCATAAGCAGCTTTTTTTAAAAGAGGTAGAACAGACAGAAAGTATGTATGAATTATCAAAATATTTTTTTGATGCATTTTGTAATAATGACCAAATAGAAAAAGAGGAATATAGGGATTTTTACCAGATAGAGAGGACTTTTGTAAAATGTGTTAAAGCATATGAAAAAGGAGAAAAAGTAGCGGTTGAATTGTATTCAGAAAAGTTAAACAAGATTGTGTTTCAGAAAATAGAAAATGAAATATTTGAGCAATGGTCTTTAGGGGATATGTATTTAAAACTTCGCCTTAGTGATGCCATGTATTACCATGCAGACAACAATGAGAAGGAACTGCAGGATAGTGTGAAAATATATGAGGAAGCAATGAATTACATAGAAAGAAAAAATAGTGAATTTGTTGGATATATGGAAAATACGATTGGATATACATATCTGAAACTTTATAGGGACTGTGGTTCCAAGCAAAAGAAGGAGGAATATAGGAAAAAGGCAGAAGAGTATTTAAACTATGTACAAGGGAAGAACCACAAAGGGCGATATTTGCAAAATATGGGGGCATATTTCGAAAGCCTGAATACTATAGACGGATATAAGAAGGCATTAGAATGGTATCATGAGGCTCTTAGGGCAAAGAATATTGATAAAAAAATTTATAATCTGTTAGGGGCTGTAATGTTAAAAATAGTTGAATCAGAAATGGAAATTAATGTTCGTTTTAAAAACAATATTTTATTGGATTCATTTGATAGGGCAATAGACGCACAAATTAAAATTTATATATCAGATGCGTATATCTGGCTGCATGTAGCTGTAAATATAACTCCCTGGTTAATTAATACTCATTACAATTTGGCAAAAGCAGCATTATATTATGCAATGTTTGTGGCAGGCAAAAATGAAAGAAATAATTTACTGAAGGAAGCAGAATTAAGGATAAAGATAGCGGAAAAGATGGAGCCGGGGAATATAGGGATGCTTTTTACAAAACGTAATTATTATGAAGCGATAGGTGACTTAAACAATGCAATTGAAGTTAACAAAAAAATAAAGAAAAGATTGGAGATAAAAAATAATGAGTGATGTGGAGGCAGCACAGAAGGTATATGAAACATATTTAACGGTAGATAATTTTATTAAAACATTGATGGAAAATGAAAACCTAGGGGCAAATGAATATACGTTTGATTTAAAAAATAAAAAAGATTATGAAAATCTTTTAAAACCGGTTATAAAAATCTATCTGGATAATGACAGAGACATTAAAAAATCTTTTGAAGCAATATTTGAACAGTCAAAAATAAGTGAACTTTTGAAGAAATTTATTTTAGACAATAAAATGGCACCGGGTGCGGGTGATAGCTCTGGGTACGAAAAAACATCAGGAAATATTATATTTGGGAAATCAGCAGGAAGTTGCTGATAATGGAGCTGATGAAATAATACCGATGGCAGAAGATAGTATTTTTGATTTGTCTTCGGTTACAAAAATTTTTACATGTTTGATGGTATTAAAACTTGTAGAGCTGGGAAAGATCGAGTTGTCAGATAAAATTTATAATTTGGATCATCGATTCATCAACCTAAAAGAAGTTTCAGTGGAGGATTTGCTCACGTTTAAGGTTACTTTAAAAACGAGGCAAAGATTAGAAACATTGAATAATCTGGAAGCAATTGAAAAAGAAATTTTTGAAATAAAGCCTAGTGAACCGGAAGGAAGATTATATTCGGATATGGGTGCGATGGTTTTAAAATATGTTGTAGAAAATGTTATGAACGACAATTTTTACAGGCTGGTACAGATATATATTTTACAGCCGTGTCGGATGAACAGTACGTATATAAATATTCCAGAAGATGCAGATAAAAGAATTGTTTCAAATAATTTTGAGAGAAGAATAATAAATGGAAATTTTGTTACGCTTGATAAAATATTTAAAGGCATAGTAAGTGATGGAAAAACAAGAGTAATTAATTCATTTGGAGTACAGTTGACAGGACATGCGGGACTTTTTTCAACAGCAGGAGATATGGCGAAATTGGCAATGGCATTGATGGAGGAAAAGGTTTTGTCAATAGAAAGCCTGAAAAAAATAGGAATTAACAGAACAGGAAAAATGATAGGTGAAAATGATGTAACACAATTTCATGGGTATTTGTGTTATTCCAAAAACCCAATAGAGATGAATTCGGAAGTAAATCACTTTTTAAGTGGAAATGCATTTGCGCTGGGAGGGTACACTGGCAACCAGCTTACAATAGACATAGAAAACGGTGTGTACGTGTTTTTTGCATCAAATCGTTGTCATAACAGAGTTACAAATATAACAGGAGCAGCAGAGAAGGATTATGTTCGGGATGGATATGCGAAATGGAATAATGGAAAAAACTATAAATATAACAAGAGATATGCATATGACAGAGATGATTATGTGATGAAGCCAGCGGTTGAACTTGTTTTAAAGTATAGGTGTCTGGAATATATTTTGGGAGAAAGTACGATGAAAACGGAAAAAGAATGTATTGTAAGAAAATTATAGGAGCATGGAAGGGAGCAGGCAAATGAATACACAAAAGAAAACTGGCTATCCATCCATAGACAAGCCATGGCTAAAATATTACACGCAGTCAGATATACAAAACAAGGAACCAGCGTGTACGTTGTATCAGAATATTTATAGCAACAATTCAAAATACCTGAAAGATACAGCTATTTCGTATTATGGAAATAAAATTACATATGCGCAGTTGTTTAATAATGTGGATGCATGTGCAAAATCACTTGTGAAATATGGAATAAAGGAAGGGGACTGTGTCACTCTTTGTACTGCAGCCGTACCGGAAGCTATATATCTGATGATTGCCTGCAGTAAGATAGGAGCAATCGCAAATTTTATTAATCCGTTATTTACTACAGAGCAGATGGTACAGCGGATCAATGACACAAAGTCAAAAATTTTGTTTGTTATGGATGAAATGCTTTCTTATATTGTGGATGCTGTACCTCGTATCGGCATAAATAAAACAGTTGTTATGCCTGTTACGGAATCTATGCCAGAGCTGGCAAAATTAGTTGTATGTGCAGGGCAAAAAAACTGGAATAAAAAAAGAACAGATCATAAAGGATTTTATTCCTGGAAATCGTTTATAAAATATGGGAATGACTATAATGGAGAGACTGAGAGATCTTATGAAAAAAATCGTGGATGTATTATGGTGTATTCATCCGGAACTACAGGCGCTTCAAAAGGGATTTTGTTAACAAATGATGGAATCAATGCAACAATAGCTCATTATGATAACGAAAATTTCAATTATGAAAGAGGCGATACGTTTTATGCAGTTATTCCAATCTGGTTTTCTACGGGAAATGTGCTTGATATTTTAATGCCGCTTCGCATGGGAATGACAGTGATACCGGAATTGCAATTTGAAAAAGAAAGAATAATTGATGGCATAAAAAAATATAAACCGACAATGACGCTGAACCCGACAAGTATATGGATGGCACTTGCACAATCAAAAAAAGGAAAAAAGATAGACCTGAAAGCAATGAAATATCCAATTACCGGAGGAGAAGCGGTGACACCACAGGAAGAAAAAATAATCACTGATTTTCTACGAAAGAGTGGGTGTAATGCACCATTGATCAAAGGGTATGGAATGTGTGAACTTGGAAGTACAGTTACTTCCACTTCGCCTGAACATAATAAGATGCGATCATCCGGTTATCCGATTAAGGGCGTGACAGTTGCTGCGTTTGATACTGAGACAAACGAGGAATTACCATATGGACAAAGAGGAGAAATCAGAGTCAATTCTCCTGCAAGAATGAAGGAATATTATAAAAATCCGGTAGAAACAAAAAAGTATTTTTACGAAGATCAGAATCATTGCATATGGGGGTGTACCGGAGATATTGGGTATGTGGATGAGGATGGTTACCTTTTTGTAGAAGGAAGAGCGAGTGACAGTTTTTATAGTGAGGATGGGAAACGGATTTATCTGTTTGATATAGAGCATATTGTTTTAGAGGACGAGGCGGTTGCCCAGTGCAAAGCAGTTGCAGTACAGATCAATGGAAAATTTAAACCAATACTTCATGTTGTACTGAAAAAAAATGGAGTTACAGATACCAGAACTGTAATTCCACGGATTCATAAAAAGTTGTCAGAACAGCTTTCAGAGAATGCAATTCCGGTGGCATATAAACTGCGTCAGGCACTGCCGGTTCATCCAAATGGAAAAAGAAACGTGGAGGCGTTGAAAGCAGAAGATAGCGGATTTGTTGATTCGAGGGGAAATGCCTGGAAAGTCAGATAACGATTGATGAAAATGTTAAAGGAGACTGCAGAAAATGGATGATAAACAAATGAGAAACACAGGCTATCCATCCATAGACAAGCCGTGGCTAAAATACTACAGCGAGGAAGCACTTCATGGTGAAATCCCGAAATGTACGATGTATGAGTATATATTTGACCACAACAAGTCACATTTAGATGGCATAGCCCTGCGGTATTTTACTAAAAAAATTACATACCAAAAACTTTTTGAAAATATCCGTAAAACAGCAGATGCGTTCTGGGCACAGGGAATCCGAAAAGGGGATGCTGTTACGATTATGTCACTGAATACACCGGAAACAATTTACTGCATATATGCGCTGAATTATATAGGTGCGGTTGCGAACATGGTTTATATGACGCTTTCGGAAGAGGAGATTGTAGAGACGGTAAAAAATACAGATTCTAAAATGTTTATTTTTCTGGATGTGGCAGCAGAAAAAGTCAGAAATGTTGTAGAGAATATAGAAAAAATAAGGGTGCTCGCAATTTCACCGACAGATTCTTTGGGCTTTCCGGTACAAAAATTTTCTGCTTTAAAAAGCAAAATTAATACAAAAGAATTTTGGAATTGGAAGGATTTTCTGAAAGCCGGAGAACATCAGAAAGCACAGCAGACATCTTACCATGAGAACGAATTGTCAGTGATTGTGTATACAAGTGGAACAACCGGAACACCCAAGGGCGTAATGTTAAGTAATGACAGCCTTAATGCGGTAGCATGGCAATATGAAAAGTCAGGAATGAAATTTACAAGAGGGGAAACGTTTCTTACGTTTATGCCGCCTTTTTTGTCAATTGGGTTGAGCTTAAATGTGCATCTTCCGTTGAGTCTTGGATTAGTCTCAGATATGGTGATAGATCCTGAACCACAAAATGTCACGCGTATGTATTTGAAAAAAAAGACAAATCATTTTACTGCGGCACCGATGAACATTGTTCAAGTGTTTGAACAGATAAAGGGAAATATGCAGTTTTGTATTACAATGGCGGGCGGTGGGGAGTCATTAAGGAAAGAGCAGGAAGCTGAAATTAACGAAGAATTAAGAAAACGTCATTCGGAGGCAAAATACCTAACGGGATATGGAATGACTGAATTTTCAGCTACAGTAACAACGTCTATGAATCATGTGTATAAAGCAGGCACACTTGGAATTCCGCTTTGTAAGGTAAATATCAAAGTAATCAATCCAGATAATGGAGAAAAGCTGAAATATAATGAAACTGGTGAATTATGCTTTTGCACACCAAGTCATATGCTGGGATATCTGGATAATGAGGAAGAAACAAAAAAGATTTGTGACAGGGATGAGAAGAATAGCTTATGGATTCATACAGGTGATTTAGGTTTTGTGGATGAAGATGGATTCGTACATTTTGTGGGAAGGATTAAAAGAATATATCTTGTGCAAGCGGCAGATGGAACAGTTTATAAACTTTTCCCACAACGTATAGAAGAAACAATCGCTGAATATCCAGAGGTAGATTTGTGTGCAGTAGTTGTGGAACTCGATGCACAAAATATAGCCACTGCTATTGCCTGTGTAAAGCGGACAGCAGAAAGTAAAAATAATAATAACTTTTTGACAGGTTTGCAGCAGTATTGCAAAGAAAAATTACCGGTACATCTTGTACCGAAACAAATTATTGAGCTGGATGAAATACCGCTGACACAGAGCGGGAAGATTGATTATAAGACATTGGAGAAGATGACAAGGTAAGCAGCAAAAAAATATAAGAGTAGAAAAAATATCAGAAGTTTAAGAAAAATTATGTGTTGGATAAAAAGCAAGGTCTGAGTGTCTTGCTTTTTGCGTTAGAACTTTTATAATACCAATTATAACTAAAAAACAGCATGCAAATGAGAAAAACCCACATTTAAATGTTGATTTAATGCGAAAAATACATATAATAGAAAAGAAGATGAGGTAGCAATTATGTTGATACAGTTTAGTTTTAAAAATTTTAAATCTTTCAGGGAAGAGGCTGCCCTGGATTTGTCTGCTGCCAGGATGACAGAATTTTCTGATAGGGTTGTGACTGTTGGAAGTGAAAAGATATTGCCGGTTGCTGCTATTTATGGAGCAAATGCAAGTGGTAAGTCAAATATATACAGTGCATTTGAATATATGGCTAAATATGTCGCAGATTCTTTTAAGTATGGAGATGAGGAAGAGAAGTTTGAAGAATATAGACCTACTCCATTTTTATTTGATTCAACATCAGCAGATGCGGAATCCAGCTTTGAGGTATATTTTACATTGCATGGAGATAAGAATGAGAAAACTTATAATTACGGATTTTGCGTTGATAAGGAAGGTGTGACAGAAGAATGGCTGAATTCTAAGGCGAAGACTGCCAGAAAATATAGTATAGTATTTTATCGGGAAAATTCTGATAATGAATTGGATTTGTCAGGGTTACCAAAGAATAGCAGGGATAATATAAAGGTTGCGCTTGAAAAGCAGGTGTTAATTGTTTCTTTAGGAGCTAAGCTGAAAATCAGTAAGTGTAAAGTAATTAGAGATTGGTTTTTAACAAATGAGTTTGCTGATTTTGGAGATCCGTTTACAAATTTCTTTTTGTCACGTAGATTACCAAAGGGATTTACGGAAAATAAAAATGTACAGCAGAAAGTTGTAGAATATTTTGCATCTTTTGATGAACATATTAAAGACTTTAGAGTGGAAAAAGTGCCAAATGATGGAGATTCAAAGGAAGAAAAGTATAAAATTAATGCACTTCATAAGAAAATAGATTCGGATGAAATGGCAGAGATACCTTTAGGTGCAGAATCAGCGGGAACATTGAAGCTGTTTGCATTATATCCGGAACTGCAGGAAGTATTGGAGAAAGGAAGTGTATTTTTTATTGATGAATTAAATGCACGTTTACATCCGCTATTGGTAAGAAATTTTCTGCTCACATTTTTGAATCCGGAGATTAACGTTAATCATGCACAGCTTGTATTTACAACACATGGTACATGGCAGCTTTCGAATCAGTTGCTGCGCCGTGATGAAATATGGTTTGTTGAGAAGGATGACCGGGGTGTTTCCACATTATACTCTCTGGCTGATTTTGTGGATGAGGATGGAGCGCGTATCCGTAAAGATGAAAGTTATGAAAAGAATTATCTGATTGGTAAGTATGGAGCTATTCCAACCTTAAAGAGTATAGATATTTTTAGGGGAGATCAGTGCCTGGGGGATATTGGTTTGGCATCGACCGGAGAGGAACGGAGAGATTGAGTATGGCAAAAGGGGATAGAACAGGAAACAGAAAGACACGAGAGCAGCGAAAATAATTTAAAGTGCCAGAATTGGGTATTATCTGATCGTTACAGATACGGAATAATGCAGGTGATGAGGAAAAAGTGATACGGATAGAACAACAGAAGTTCGAACAGTGTGAACGGGAAGGCAAACAAAGATCATCAGAGATATGCCCGTGTACAACGGTGCATAGGCTGGTGGGGGAGATAAAAGAGAAAGTTGAATTTAACAATCCTGTTATGCAAAAAAAGGAGCATGCCACTAGGCATGCTCCTCCTGCTCTTTTGCCAACGGCAGCGTAAAGATAAACTCCGTACCAACGCCTTCCGTGCTGATACAGTTGATATTTTCTCCATGTGCCTGGATGATTTCTTTTACAATGGAAAGTCCAAGTCCGGTGCCCTTCTTGTCTTTTCCGCGGGAGAGGTCTGTCTTGTAGAAACGATCCCAGATCTTTTTGATGCTGTCTTTTGGAATGCCGATTCCGGTGTCTTTGACGGAAACAAAGACTTTCTCATTTTTTTCGGTCGTCTCGATCGTGATTGCGGAGTTTGCGTGGCTGAATTTGAGCGCATTGTCGATCAGGTTATAAAGTACCTGCTGGATCTTGCTGAAATCAGCGGAGACAAACAGGGTTTCGCCGCTTAAGATCAGGTTGAAACTGATATGCTTTTCCATGCAGGTTCCCTCAAAAGTCTGTACCGTCATGCGGATCGTATGATTGATATCAAAGCTTGTGATATCGAGCATGACACCGTGTGAACCGAATTTATTTAATTCCAGAAGGCTCTTCGTTAATTTGTTCAGGCGCTCCGTCTCAAACAGGATGATGTTTAAATATTTATCCTGCATTTCCACCGGGATCGTTCCGTCGAGCATTGCCTCCACATAGCCCTTGATTGAGGTCAGCGGGGAGCGGAAATCGTGTGAGACATTGGAGACAAATTTTCGCTGATCCTCCTCAAGCGTGTTTAATTCATTTGCCATATAGTTGAGCGAGGCAGCAAGATAACCGATCTCATCGTTGGAATGGACATCGATCTTTGCCTCGAAATTTCCAGAGGCATATTCATTGGCACCCTGCGCAATTTTGCGGATCGGGATATAGACGATCCAGGTAAAAAGCGCTAAAACGACAAAGGCTGCCAGAAATAAAAGTGCAAACGTCTGGTAGGATAGATTTGTCAGCTGGTTGGATAAATTGACGATGGAGCTGACCGGTTTATGTATGATCACATAGCCGCGTACTTTATAATTTACAGTGATTGGCGAAAAAACACTTAAAGTTTCCGTGTCAAAATGACCGTAAAAGTTTCCAGTGCGGTAATATTTACTTCCAAAATCGGTTACGTCAAAATCAGGAATTACTTCCGGCTCTGCATTTTCCACTGGAGAAGTAGCAGAAGCTGTGTTTAAAAGGATCTGTCCCTGCTTATCGATGATCCAGATTTCGCTGGAAAGGTAAGTGCTTAGGGTGGAGAGCTGTGTTTTCATTTCCTCTAAGGTTGTGGAACGCTTAAAATAGTTTTCCGCATAGTTAGAGGAAATCAGCGCAGACTCCCGGTAGAGCGTCGAGGCATCCCGGCGCTCTAAGAAGTTAAACGTAATGTGGTAACCAAAGGTTGAAATAATAATAAAACAGATCAGTCCATAGATCAGATAGCCGCCGAGCAGTTTGGGGTAGAGTGTCCGTTTCATATATTTTTAACCTCAAATTTATAACCAATGCCCCAGACGGTCGAGAGACTCCAGCTGTCATTGTCCTTTATTTTTTCACGGAGACGTTTTACATGGACATCCACGGTGCGGGTGTCACCAATGTATTCGTAACCCCAGATGTGATCGAGAAGCTGTTCTCTGGTAAATACCTGGTTCGGCGAGGATGCAAGGAAATATAAAAGTTCTAATTCCTTTGGTGGCATATCGATTGGATTATCTTTATAAATAACGGAGTAATTGGATAAGTTGACGATCAGATCCGGGTATTTCACACATTTTAATTCCGGCGCTGGCTCTTCGACTTTGACAGGCTGGTAACGGCGCAAAACGGCTTTGACGCGCGCAACAAGCTCCTTGGAATCGAACGGTTTCATGATATAGTCGTCTGCGCCAACGCTAAGCCCTTCCAATTGGTGTTCTTCACTTGCTTTAGCTGTCAGGAGGATAATGGGGATATGGGAGTAGCGTATGTCATTCTTGATGGTTGAACATAGTTCCAGACCATCCATCTCGGGCATCATGATGTCACTGACCACTAAATCAATATCTTCCTTTTCCAGTACATTCAGTGCATGTTTTCCGTTTGTGGCTTTTAATACATGATACTGCCTGGCAAGACTTTCAGAGAGAAATTTCAAGAAGTCGTAGTTGTCATCTACGAGTAGTATGGTGAATGGATGGGATTCTTCTTTTATTTCCGGTCCTTCGACCGGTTCTCCGTTTTTGGTTTCATTACTGTTCTGGTGTAGGGGTAGGGCAATCAGGAATACAGAACCACAAGGCTGGTTATCCCTGACACAGACAGTACCCTGATGCATCTTTACGTATTCGGAAACAATGTGCAGTCCAATGCCGCTGCCTCCGTTGTTCGACTGGTTTTTGCCCGACTGATAGAATCTTTGGAATATTTTCTCCTTGGCTTCATCCTCTATGCCGCAACCGGTGTCGGTAAAGGTCAGTTCCAGATTTGTGCCTCTTACGGCAATATCCAGTGAGATGCTTCCTTTATTGGGAGTGAACTTGAATGCATTTGACAGGATATTTGTGCATATCTTGCGTATCTTGTCATAGTCGAAATCCATGAATACAGAATGTTGTGGAGCGGTAAGGCTATAGCTGATGTTCCGTTTCTGTGCTATCGGATCGAAAGAGTGGAATATTTCACTCAGAATGATAAGGATGTTGTCATGTTTGCATTTCAGGGTTTCAGCCTTGGCATCCAGCTTTCTGAAATCCAGCAGTTGGTTAATCAGTTCCAGCAGATAGTCGGCATTTTGTTTGACCATATCCAGAATGCCTTTACGATATTCGGGATGGTCTACGAAAAACTCTTCAAGCGGATTGATGATAAGTGACAAGGGGGTCCGCAGTTCGTGACTTATGTTGGCAAAGAACTGCAGTTTCATATTGTTGATTTTCTGCTGCCTTTCATTTTCCACCTCGATGGCCTGCATGATTTGTTTCTGCTTTTGGCGTAAGCGCAGATTGCGGATAATGGACAGAAGGATGCACAAAACGATACCGCTATATATGGTATAAGCCCACCAAGTGCGCCACCAAGGAGGGAGTATCTTTATTTTCAGTTCCTTGACGTTGGGGCTTCCATATGCCTTGTGAGTTGCATGCCTTGACGGATAAAGTATAGTTTCCGGCAGTCAGCATGGATAGGTTTACTTTGTTGTTTTCAGCATAAATCCAGTTGGAATGAATCTTATAGGCATATTTTATCTTATCCGTTTCCACCAGGTCGAGGGCAGAGAAGGACAGAGTGAATGAATTTTCCTTTTCAGTGAAGGAAAGATGTTGTGCACATTCAAGTGAGCTGCCGTTCAGGATGTCCGGATGGGTCATTCCGGATTTGAGCTCAATACCGGTAAGGTAAATATTGGCATCATAACTTGTGGTCAGGATGTCTTGTGGAATGATAGTCTGGTAACCTTGTGGCGTGCCTATCAGTATATTGCCGTTCTGTAGCTTGAGGATGGCGTGGACATTGGTATCGTTGCATATCAGTCCGTCGCTTACGGAGTAGTTCACGATGGCGTATGTACCGTTTGTTATTTTGATTCGTGAGATGCCGTTGCCGGTACCAATCCACATCTGGTTGTTGTTGTCTTCCGTGACGGCTCTGACGAGGTTGGCGGCAAGTCCGTTTTTCTGGTCAAGGAAGTAGATGGAGTCGTTCTTCTGGTTCCATATACTCAGTCCGTGTGGATGTCCTATCCAAAGAAGGTCTCGGCTGTCCTTATAGACAGTGAGCATATTGTTCTCCTTGAAGCGGCCGGCTTCGGCGTAGATATTATAGGCTTGGGTTTCCGTATCGATGATAATGAGTCCTCCTTTGGTCGCTACGTAAAGGGTACTGTTTTTATCATAGTACATATCTCGGACAAAGAATTCTCCCGGACGGTACAAGATGGTGTCAAACTGCCCGGTTTCCGGATTTAACCTCTGTATGTATCCTTTCATGGTACCTATCCAGATGTATCCGTGTTTGTCTACCTTTACTGTATACACATTGTTCTCGAGAAGCTGGCTGTTACTTACTGTGTATTGTTTGATTTGCCCTTTCGAGTAGCATAGCAGTCCTTTCTGGAAGGTGCCTATCCATAGGCGGTTTTTGGAGTCGATGGATAAGTCGACTACAATATTGGCGGGAGTTGCTATCTTTTCGTATGGATCGGTCACTAGTGAACGTCGGATTAGTCCCGTACCGTCTGTTCCGTAGTAAATGTATTCCTGGCTTGTGTCTTCGCAGAAGGTCAGGATATCATCATATTCCAGGGATTTGTTGCATAGTATGATTTGGGACATGGGGCTATAATAGGAAATACCGTGTTTGAAATTCCCTATGTATATGGTTCCGTCTTTGTCCCGGTAAATGGTATTCAGATTGTTGCTGGCAATGGTGTGCGGTTTCAATGGATTGTGCACCAAGTTGGTAAGCGATTTGGTCAGGGTGTTGTAAACGAACAGCCCCATATGGCTGGTAAGTATCCATACGTTGCCGTCTCCCAGGTCGAGGATGCGTTGCACGCGATTGTACTGTATGTGAGTGTTATTGTTCAGGCTGATGTCCTCCCATTGCTGTGTAAAACTGTTCTTGTGCAAAAGTAGGCTGTTTTGGAAGGTGTATACCCATAGGCTTTCGTTTTGGTCTATGTAAATGTGTGGCTCATGATTCTCCAGCAAAGGTCTATAGATGGTGGGAATGGCTATTTCCTTGACTTCGGAAGTCTGCTTGCTGATACTGTATAGGGTACCGTTGGAGTACATTATATAAATGAACTGGACACCTATATAGAGGTTTGAAATCTTTTCAACTACCAGTGGATAGGCTTTGATGGAGCTGTTGTCCATGCTTCGTATGTAAAGTTTGGAATAGTCGTAGGCCCAAAACTCATTCTTGGATGTTTTTCCCATCCTCAGAATGTTTTTACTGGGGATTTGCAGCCCATCGAGTATGGGTTTATAGTCATTGTCGAATTCACCGGTCTTATAATTATAGATACTGTAGCCGCTGGAAGTCCTTATCCATACATTGTCGTCCGGTCCTTCGAAAATTTCGCTGATGGCATCGTCCGGCAGGTCGGAGTTGTTCTGGTAATACTGCTGGAAGGAGTAGCCGTCGTATTTGTTGAGTCCTGATTCTGTCCCCACCCAGAGGAATCCCCTATTGTCTCTGTAGATGCTTCGGACACTGTTGTTGGAGAGTCCTTCTGTTGTAGAGAGCTGCTTGAACATGACAGCCGGCGGGATTTCCGCTGAGTTACCTTGAACAGTAAGGAGGAAGGCCAGGTTGCATATAAGGAATAGGAGCAGTTGTTTCATGTATTTTCTTTATTAGAAGGATTAACAATATTGTAACTGCAAACTTAAATATAATCCTTCGAACGAGCAAGGAAAGATTTGCGTATTCGTGTGGGATGATATCCTCCGTTTGGTGAAAAATAGTATGCATTTTGTTTCCAATGGCCCTATATGGGTTCTATGAAACAAAACCGGATATTAAAAGACATTTTTAAGGCATCTGTGTTTCCTTTAAGAAAAATACATTTGCAGGCGAGATCATTTAAATCCTAATAGTATGAAGAAAGAACTTTTAGCAGTGGCGATGCTGTTGTTTGCCGGTGGCAATCTGTTGGCACAGCCACATGTCAATGACGGTACTTCGTATTTGATGAACCAACCTCTGGACATGAGTACCGATTTCCGTGACTTGAGTAATACCTTGTTTTTTGCAGATCACCTGGAGTCATTCGATGCCAAGTCGGGTGAAGGGCTGGTGAATTGGAAACGCGGGCATCTGATGCCCCGCCAAGCCTTCAATACCAACGGTGCACAGCCCCGTAAAATGAGAATGCTCGATTTCCCCTTCACTGCCTATGAAAATGACCCTAACCTCAAATTCAAGATTGACTTTGTAACTCCGCGTACGGTACGTATCCGTATGCTAACGACCCCGGTGGAACCCAAACCTGCCGCTTCCATCATGTTGGCAAAGGAACCGGGCAGGGATGGAAGCTGGAAAGTTATCGAGACGAATGACAAGATTATCTATTCCAGCGACTATGGAACCATTCAGATTAACAAGAATCCTTGGAGAATCGTCTTGAAGGATAAAGCCGGACGTATCTTGAGCCAGACTGCCGCTTTGAGCGACGCGGACTCTACGCAGGTAAAATATACGCCGTTCTGTTTTGTGAAGCGGGGAAGCGACAATGCTCGCCGCATCAATCCGGTATTTACCTTGACTGCAGATGAAATGATTTTTGGTTGCGGAGAGTCTGCCACTGGGCTGAACAAGGCCGGACAGAAGGTGAACTTGTTCGTTACAGACCCACAAGGGCCTGAGACGGACCAGATGTAGAAACCGATTCCTTTCTTTATGAGTAACCGGGGATATGGTATGTTTATGCATACATCCGCTCCCGTGACTTGTGATTTTGGTGCTACCTATATTGGGCTGAACAAAATGTTCATGGGTGACGAGAGCCTGGATTTGTTCGTTTTCTTCGGCGAGCCGAAAGATATTCTGGACGAGTACACCGATTTGGTAGGAAAGCCGGGCATGCCCCCCTTGTGGTCTTTCGGTACGTGGATGAGCCGTATTACCTATTTCAGTGAAAAGGAAGGTTATGATGTAGCGGCCAATATCCGTAAGAACAAGTATCCGTGCGATGTTATCCATTTCGATACCGGCTGGTTTGATGTGGACTGGCAGTGTGACTATAAATTCTCCGAGAACCGTTTCCAGAATCCACAGCAGATGTTGAAGGATTTGAGGTCACAAGGTTTCCATGTATGTTTGTGGCAGTTGCCTTATTTCACTCCTAAAAACCGTTATTTCTCTGAACTGATAGAGAAAGACATGTATGTGAAAAATGGAAATGGTGAACTTCCCTACGAAGATGTGGTGCTTGATTTTTCCAATCCGGAAACAGTAAAGTGGTATCAGGACAAACTGGCGGGATTGCTGAATATCGGTGTCAGTGCCATTAAAGTAGACTTTGGCGAGGCTGCTCCACTGAATGGTATTTACGCTTCCGGCAAGAGCGGATGGTATGAGCATAACCTCTATCCGGTGCGTTATG
>OKWE01000662.1_pt1 | contig 25766 bp, 25 predicted proteins | sample 1607051 | NCBI WGS metagenome assembly OKWE01 (sample SAMN04414079, study PRJEB24778) | human gut metagenome | material: faecal | host: Homo sapiens | reverse complement strand
GCAGGAAACAAATGCAAACGGAACGAAAGATTATGCGTATGACCACAGAGGAAATCTGTTATCCGTAACAAGCGGTGAAGAGGTTTTGAGAGCATATGGGTTCGATGCGGCTAACCAGATGAACAGCTCTATGGGAATGACAGATGGACAAATCAAAAAGGCAGTATATCAGTATAACGGATTAGGACATAGAATGGAGCAAAGCATTGCAGCAGGGGATGCAGCCCCGGAACAGACCATTCGCTATACACTTGATCTTACCCGCCAGTATCATAATCTTTTACAGAAAACAGAAAATAATGTGGAGCAGACCTACTTCTGGGATGGTAATGTCACGGGAATGGAAGAAGAAGGAAGGGAGCACTTTTATTTTCAGGATGATCTGGGAAGTCCGATGCGGCTTGCAGATGAAGCAGGAAGAAGTGAGGAAACCTATGGATTTGATGAATTTGGTAATGATATCCGAACGGCAAAAGATATCTTTAAGGATTCCTTACAGAGCTTTGGTTTTACAGGGTATCAGATGGATAGTGCAGGAGGGCTGTATTTTGCACAGGCAAGAAGATATGATGCCGGAGCAGGCCGTTTCATAAGCGAGGACTTGATAAAAGGACACATCGAAGTGCCATACACGATGAACCATTACAGCTACTGTTTTAACAGACCGATGGATATGGTGGACCTGAATGGCATGTGGCCAACGGCAGTTGTGACAAGTGATTTGGTGGGAATGGATACAAAATCAGAAGAACTGGATGAGTCTGATCCAGTGCATATAGCTTCAGATTGGTATACCAATATTGGAAATATGAAGGATATTAAAGAAGGCGGTGAGATTTCATATCAATGGCTAAACCAGTATAAAAAAAATAAGAATTTGGCAAAAAGTATTATTGATAATCCAACTACCAAAATCAATGCCGCAGAAGCTGGTGTAAGTGTAGGAAATTTCAGAAGAACCACAAGAGGAAAAATAAAAAATGGTTTGGCGGAAATGGGAAATATTGGAAATAAAGCAAAAGCAGCAGGCAAGTTTGAAGTACCATATGTAGATGTAATTATTGATGTTGGAGTAGGAATCTATGATAATTGTCAATCAGGAGCATCTGCTAGAGAGTTTATAAGTGATGCGGTGGTAGATGTTGTATTGACGACAGGAGAGACGGTAGCTACATCAGCTATAACAGCTGGTGCGACTACGATTACAACTATTGCAATTGCCGGACTTACAGGTGGAAGTGTTGTACCAGGAGTTGGAAATGTAATTGGCTTGGCAGCAGGAATACTTGTAGGAATTGTAGTAGCGAATTTAGACAGTTCAGATTTCGATGGAAATGGAAAATCATTAAGGGATGATATTAAGGACTTTGTATTTGGATTGATTGATGGAGGAAATGGTGATGGGAAAGAGTAAGGAAATTTTAAAATGTTTTATGATAGTAATTTATATGGATATATTTTTCTTGGGTGCAGAGTTAATGGCTGCTTATATTGAAAGTAAACCAATAAAAATTATTTTATGCATAAATATAAGCTGTTTTAGTATATTATTGATACTTACAATTATAAAATTGGTAAGAAAAGATGATGAATTATCAATGTATTCATCATTACTATTATTTGGTTGTTCTATTTCATGGATGATGCCAATGTTACTTTATGGTTCTTTATTTGGAAAAAATACAGGAATAGTTACAGGAATTCTTTATGCTATAAGTATTGGAATTGGAATATTAATTCCAATCGTACAGGGAAAAGTTAATAAAAATAAACCATTTTGGATTGCGATAAGAAAAATTGCCGCTATATTTACAACATGTAGCATTTCTGTACTAATTGTTTTAGGACGAGTTTTCAGAGGAGGACATGGCGGAAGACTCATGCAGAAAACAATGTCAACTGCGTCAAGAGGAAAGCTTATGTGGGGAATAGTATTAGTTATGTCAATGATTTTAGGAGGATTTTCAGTTTTTTGTATAATTGGAAATTCACAAAATCCTAATTCAGAGTTTAATAAAAAAAGGAGAAGGAGTGGGCAATAAATATGCATTAAGAACAATAATGAAAAAAGACTTCCTGTTTATGATATAGAAACGAGTAATGAAATGGAAACAGGTTGAAATCCTACAGTTATGGATTCGATTGACCAATAGATATGAATGATATGGTATCGGCAGTAGACTGCGCAAAAAAAAGAATGTTGAGAAATCAGCATTCTTTTTTTGCATTTTTTCGCAGCAGGCAATCATTTTAGCAAAATTACATCAGATTATATGGTGCAAATTTCGGGAAAATAATACAATTAAAAATAATTGTAAAAAATAAAGAAATGAAATTGACGATAAAAAAACAGCATTTCCACTAATACCGGGAATGTTTTTGTAGTTTATCGGAGCAGGGGTTAATTTTTATACGAATTATTTCATGTGGAGATAAAGGAGAGGGAATGGAAGAAAAAGTTGTGGTTGAATTTATCAATGATATGAAACAGACACATGTGGATCTGGAAATTCCATTGGAAATAACAGCAAATGATCTTGTGCTTGCACTGAATGAGGCATATGGATTGGAAATGGATACAGAGAATATTTTCAGCTGTTATCTTGTTGCTGAGAATCCGATTGCTTTTTTAAGAGGAAATAAAACATTAAAAGAATTTGGTATCAGAAACGGTTCTTATATTATTTACCGGAGGGCGTAAATATGGATTATCAGTATAAAATAATCGTCAGCAACAGAACAGTATATAAGGAATTTGAAATTGCAGCAGGGGTAGAGAATGTGAGACTTGGAACAACCTCATCCTGTGAATTTCGATTGAATCCGGAAACTTTTTTTTCAGAGATCGAGATTGAGTTTTCGGTACATAGCAATAAATGGAATATGGACTGTGCGGATCAATTGTATTTTAGCAGAGGTGACATGCGGAAAATATATTCCATGGAGATCAACCATGGAGATATGATATCAGTCTGTTATTCGAATACAGGGAACGAAGCGTTTGAAATGCGCTTTATGATTGACTTTGAGGCGAAAGTACCAAACTACAACTGGTACATTGAACTTCCAGAGCGGATAGAGATATCTTCGGAACCGGGAGCAGCAGTTGTTTTAAGGAGCCAGTTTGAAAAAAATATCCAGCTCGTAATACAAAAAAGAGGAAAAAGTTATTTTCTGCAGAAAGTGCAGTCAGCTTTCGGCGTGTTGAGAAATGGACAACAGATAGAGCAAAGTGTGGAACTTCATGATTGTGATTTCTTTTCGGTGGATGAGTACCAATTTTATTTTAAGGAAGGAAAAATTTATTTTGATCAGACTGGATTGCGGATAAACAAGATACCGGTGCATGAAATCAGACATTGTGTCAACGAACTGGAATATCCGTTATTTAACCGGAATACGAGAATCATAAAACAGCTTCCAGATGATAAAATAGAAATTTTGGATGCACCGGAGATTCCGAAAAAACCGGAAAACAATATCGTTATGAATCTGATGCCCTCTATTACAATGATTGGGCTTGTTGTTGTGTTCCGTGGAATTATGAACACTTCCGGTTCATCCGGCTCGTATGTGATTTTGAGTGTATGCTCCATGGCACTTGGGGTGGTGACTACCATATTAGGGTTTCTGTCGGGAAATAAAAAATATAAAAAGGACTGCGAGGAACGTATTACAAAATACAACAGCTATATTGACAAGAAGAAACACGAAATCGAAATAAAACGTGAGGAAGAAGAGGAAAGTTTAAGAGATACATACTGTGATGTGGCGAGTGATGTTGACACAGCAATGAATTTTGATCGCCGATTATTTGAAAGAACAAGAGAGGATGCTGATTTCCTGTGTGTATATCTTGGAAAGGGAAGCGTGGAATCCGAGCGGCAGATTGATTATAGGAAGCAGGAACGGATGGAAGTAGGCGATGAACTTACAGATCTGCCTGAAAAAATCTGTGATATGTATGCAAAGATTGATCATGCCCCTGTTTATGCAGATTTGAAAAATGCAAATGCAGTTGGAGTTGTCGGAGAAAAAAAGGCATTGTATGCAATGTTCAAAAATATTGCGATTGATATCTCAGTCAGACATTATTACGGTGATGTCAGACTTTTTCTGCTGGTGGATGATGAAAAGCAATATGAGTGGGTCCGTATGCTTCCGCATCTTGGAAATGAGAAGGGAACACGTAATATCGTATGCAATAATGAGAGCAAAAATAATCTTTTTGAAAATTTGTTCCGTGAATTAAATTATAGGGAGCAGACAAAAAATATTCCCTATTACTGTGTCATTCTTGTTGAAAATGAATTTGGTATCAAAAATCATCCAATTTCAAGATACATCGAGAGGGCAGCAGAACTTGGAATGGTTTTTGTATTTTTCGAGACAAGTGCAGAAAAACTGCCATTGCATTGCAACCAAATAGTTACACTGACTTCCGGGCATGAGGGAAATATCTGTCTTTCTGAAAATGGCAATAAGGTGCAGGAATTTGAGTATCAGGCAATATCAGACATGCAGGCAGGAGCAGTGGTACAAATGCTGGCACCTGTTTATTGTGAAGAAATCGGACTTGAAAATTCTCTCAGAAAAAATATTACGTTATTTGAATTACTTCATATATTTGCAGCAGAAGATCTGAACCTTGGAAAAAGATGGGGTGAGTCACAGATTTACAAGACAATGGCAGTACCTCTTGGAGTAAATGCAAAAGATGAAGTAGTTACTTTAAACCTGCATGAGAAGTTTCACGGACCACATGGACTGGTAGCGGGAACAACGGGATCGGGCAAGAGTGAGATACTGCAAAGTTACATATTATCGGCTGCAACGATATTTCATCCTTATGAAATTGGATTTGTAATTATCGATTTCAAGGGCGGAGGAATGGTAAACCAGTTTCGGAATCTGCCACATCTGATCGGTGCAATCACCAATATTGACGGAAATGAGGTACAGAGATCATTAAAGTCAATAAAGGCAGAATTGATGAAGCGTCAGAATCTTTTCGCGCAGGCTGGTGTGAACCATATTGATAAATATATTGAACTTTATAAAGAGAAAAAAGTGCAGACAGCATTACCACATCTGGTAATTATTGTAGATGAATTTGCAGAGCTGAAGGCAGAACAGCCAGATTTTATGAAAGAGCTGATATCTGCAGCTCGTATTGGACGAAGTCTTGGAGTACATCTGATTCTTGCAACACAGAAACCAAGCGGTGTGGTAGATGGGCAGATCTGGTCAAATTCAAAATTTAAACTTTGTCTGAAAGTACAGTCTAAAGAGGACAGTAATGAAGTTTTAAAAACACCGCTTGCAGCGGAGATTAAAGAACCCGGACGGGCATATCTGCAGGTTGGTAACAATGAGATATTTGAATTGTTTCAGTCGGCATTCAGCGGGGCACCTGCAACGCTTGATGAGAGTGAGGGAAATAAAGAATTTAGTGTTTCCGAACTGAATTTTGCTGGAATAAAAAAAGTGGTTTACCAGAAAAAGAAAATAAAAAAGAAGGATTCCCATACGAAGAACCAGCTGGAGGCAATTGTAGATTATATAGCAGAATATTGCGAAGAAAAAGGAATCAGAAGACTTTCGAATATTTGCATGCCGCCATTGCCGGAATTATTAACCTATGAGAATGGGGAGAGGCTGGATTCAGAAGAAATTTATGCATATATAGGTCTTCTGGATGATCCGGACAGACAAAGTCAGGAAAAACTGAAAATTAACATTACGGCACAGAACTATATACTGATCGGTTCTGCACAGTGCGGAAAGACAAATGTATTACAGACGATTATCCGAAGTCTTGCAGAAAACTATACACCGGAGGAGGTAAATCTTTACATTATCGATTTTGGCTCCATGATTTTGCGCAATTTTGCAGAGCTTCATCATTGTGGTGGTGTCGTGTGCGTATCAGATGATGAAAAATTAAAAAATCTGTTTAAATTGCTGCAAACAGAGATGGTAAAACGAAAAGAAATACTGGCACAGTCTGGGGTAAGTTCTTTTGTTGCCTATAAAGAAGCCGGGTACCGTGACCTGCCACAGATTGTTGTAGTGATTGATAATCTGACGGCATTGAAAGAAATGTATCTGCAGGATCAGGATTATCTGCTGCCATTGTGCAGAGATGGAATAGCAGTTGGTATTTCATTTGTTGTGGCAAATGTTCAGACTTCCGGTATTGGCTATCGCTATCTGAATAATTTTGAAGGACGAATTGCATTGTTTTGTAATGAAACATCAGAGTATGGAATGTTGTTTGAGGGCTGCAGAATGAAGCTGCCAAATATTCCGGGAAGATGTTTGATCCAGTTGAACAAGCACACTTATGAAAGCCAGATGTATTTGTCATTTGAAGGCGAAAAAGAATTCGAACGTGTACAGAAGATACAGGATTTTGTGAAGAAACAGAATGAAAAATACACCGGAATGAAAGCTGCGATAATACCGGAAATTCCAAAAGAACTGACACTATCCTACATCCAGAAAACTTACCCGGATTATTTAGAGGAAGGAAAAGTAATGCTGGGACTTGATTATAATACGGTTTCTCCAATGATGTTAGAAATTGCGCAGGGAGGAATGTTTACGATTTCAGGTAAAAAGGAAAAAGGAAAAGATATCTTTGTAAAATACCTGCTTGAAGCAATGCTGCTTCCGGCATTTGGAGGTACAGACCTGTACATTCTGGATGATATGACACGGAGATGGGCTGATTATGAATTTCATCCGGACACAGCTGTATATGACAATACAACAGGATCTATCCGGACCATTTTTGATGAGGTCGATCAGCGGGTGCAGAGCAGATATGAAGATTTTGCACAGAGACAGGAAGCTGCATTGGATGATGAGAACTGGATCGTAGTTGTCATTGAAAGCTCGGACGCAATTGCAGAGATAAGCGCAGACAAAAAAATAATTGGAACTATAAAAGGAATGCTCGGCAAATACCGCATGATGAAAGTGCTCATACTTATGACCAATGTGGAAAATGCGGCAATTCCATTCAGTGCACCAGATTTAATGAAAATTGTAAAAGATAACCGGAGATATATTATTTTTGATGATATATCCAATATTAAACTGTGTGATCTGTCAGTGAGCATTGCAAAAAAATATGCAAAACCAATAGAATTTTGCGATGCATTCTATGTGAATGAGAATGAGCTGACAAAAATTAAAACAGTAAAATTATCATGATGGAATTCTGTATATGCAGATTTACCATATAATAAAAATTTTAAGGAGGAACAAAAAGATGGCAGTAAACAAAGTGGATTATGAGGTGCTTACAAGTGGAGTGAGCGTGTACTCAAATCAGGCAGGAGCACTTGACGATGTGATCAATTCTTTAGTGCAGATGAATGGTCAGTTGCAGGATGGCTGGACAAACCAGACTGCAGACGCATTCATTGAACGTTTTGAGAATGAATACAAACCGGCACTTGAGAATGCAAGGGATGCAATCCAGAGTATTTCTGATTTCATTCAGAATTACATGCAGAACAGACAGGATGATGATGCACAGGGTGCTGCGGCTGTAAGAGGCTAATCTTTTATCCATGCGGATTCTTGAAAAACAGGAACCCGCATGGATAATCCTGAAAAATGAGAAAAATAATTGAACATAAACATGAAAGTGTTTAAGATAAAAAGTGATATACAGTGGAGGAGAAGGCATGACGAAGTCGCAGTGTTATGCAGAGATTGCGCAAAAACAGAGTGAGATTGCGAATTATAATACAAAAATTGAAAAGCTTAACAGTGAAATTTTGGAATTGAATCAAGTGAAAAGCAGTATCAGTTCGCTTCAGGGATCTTTTTCGGAGTGTAAAAATTCCGGAACATCCAGATTGGGAAATACTGGGGATATTCAGAAAATTAACAGCAAATTTACTTCTAAATTCTATGATGGAATGAATGATTTATATAATGGCGCATCTTTTCAGAATGTTTTCGGTGGGCTTGATAAGGCAATTGAGCGTGTTATGTTGGAAATTGCAAAGAAACAAAATGAAATAGCCCGATATAATCAGGCAATACAAGATTGCAACAACAGAATTAGTCAGCTTCATTCAGAAATAGCCAGCATTGAGAGAGCAGAACAGGAAGCAAGAGAAGCAGCGGCGAGAGAGGCAGCAGCCCGTGAGGCAGCGAGAACGGCAGCCGTGAATACGTCAAAGAAGAAATAAGTAAAGCAATTCAAAGGAAGGAAGCTTAGCATGGCAGGAACGGCACTTAAAATAGATGATGATTATGTTTTAAATATGGGAGAAACTCTTTCTGAGAAAGAGAAGGAGTTACAGTCAGGTGTAGATAAGTATTTGGAAATTATGAAAAAAATTAGTGAAGATGCCATTAAGGAAGGGGAAACCGCACAGGCATTGGATACATTTATTACCTATGCAGAGGAACTGAAAGATGTGATTTCAGAGCATGCTGTGAATGTAAATAAGACATGTCAGAAGTTCAAAGATGAAATAGACGAAAATGATCAGTATTTATTCTAGGAGGGGCAGATGATGACAAATATTATAGATACAGAGAAACTGGGAAGTCATATTGTTGAGATGAAAAATCTGTATACAGAATGGTCTGCAAAGAAAGTTACAATACCGGATGTCGGAGAATGTGGAGGCAGTACGATTATTCAGATTGAGGAAATGGGAAAACAGTATCAGAAAATGCAGGAGGCATTTGTTTTATTGTTGGAAAATACGATTTCCTACATGGAACAGAGAAAAAGCTCGGTTGAGACGAAAGAAAAGACACATTCAGAAACATTTTCTTCATAGGAAGAAAAAGAAAGCATGGGGATAAGAAAATGTTCAGGGATTTTTCACAGGAAGCAAAAGAAAAGCTGATAAGTTATGTGAATGATACATCTTCCGATGGTATCTGGCAGATTATAAAGAATAGTATTGATTACATGGATGTAAAAATTAAAAACTGGCTGCATACGTTAGACAGTTATGCTTATTTATCTCAAATGGATGGTTATTACCAGACTGTTCTAAATAAGCATGATACAACCATTGAACAGATCGAACAGATTTTTACAGCCGTAGAACATGTAGATACAGCCTATCTCAAGCACGGAGCAGAGATGAATACATGTGCAGAAAAAATCATTAAGTTAATGAATACTCTGGCACAGACGATAGATCCTGCCGGAGGTAACCTTGATATGGCTTCACAAAAAGGTGTTCTCGATGCCGCAGTTGCAGATTTGAAAGATGCTCAGGCAACGGTAGAAAAAGAAATTCAGGAAGAATTGCTGGGAACGAATCCGAAAGCCAATAAGATGGGAGGAGATCCGGTAAATATGAGTACCGGAAACTTTGTATATGAACATGAGGACATGTATATTGGGGGAGAGATACCATTAGTATTTCACAGATATTATAATTCCAGAGACTTATCAGACACAAGTATGGGAGTGTGCTACCGTCACAACTATGAGATACTTCTTGAAAATGAAAATGGTAAAGTGACTATCAGTAAAGCGGATGGGCAGAGAGTACATTTCATTAGAACAGCAGAAGGAATATATCAGGGACAAAATACAGCACTTGATATGCTAAAAGAAACTGAGGATGGATATGTGTTAAGGCAGCCTGATAATATATGGGTTCTGTTTGATAAATCTGGTCATGTGGAACGCATGGAGAATTGTAATCGGCGTGGCATTTCTTTTTTCTATAATGAAAAGAAGCAATTGACAGAGGTTGTTTCTGACAATGGCAATAGACTTCGTTATCAGTATAATGATAATGGGAGGCTGGTTCTTGTCACAGACCATACTGGAAGGAAAGTTGCTTTGGTCTATGAGGAAAGAAAACTTGTCAAAGTTACGGTACCTTCAGGCTCTGTCTATAGTTATCAATACAGTGAAAATGGAAGAATAAAAGAACTTGTAAATGCAAGAGAAGTGCATGCAGTATGCAATGAATATGATAAAAAATTCCGTGTTGTCCGTCAGAAATTTGCAGATGGCGGTGAGATGGAATTTACATATCTGGATGCAGATAAAAAAGTGATATTTACAGAACGTAATGGTAGAAAGATTACTTATGTGCACGACGATAAAGGAAGAAATGTAGAGACCATTTATGAAGATGGAACGAGAGAAAAGTTTCTTTATAATGATAAAAATTTATGTATCAGTAAGACAGACCGACTTGGTAGAACAACGCGAATGGCATACGATCGTCGGGGAAATTTGACACAGACAGTGGATGCTGCAAAGCGAAGAATTAATATGACTTATGATGCAGATAACCATCTTTTGAATGTCAGCGTAAATGGAAAAGAAAGGCTGAGAAATTATTATGATGTAAAGGGAAATTTGATTTGCAGTGAAAATTGCGATGCGGCAGGGGTAAAAATTCAAAATGATGAGTTTGGAAGACCAGTAAATATAGTGCAGGTGGATGGAAGCCAGATTGTACTGGCTTATGATGAAAAAGGGAATATAGAGCGCTATCAAGATGCAGTTAGAGGTGAGACAAAATATCAGTATGATGAATTGAATCGTATTATAGCGTCTGTAGATGCTAATGGTAATAAAACAAGTTATGAATACGATCCAGACGGACATATTATCCAAGTCAAAAATGCAGAGGGAAATACCCGGTCATACGTTTATAATGCTGGTGGAAAAGTAATTTCAGTGACTGATTTTGATGGTAATAAGATTTCTGTTGATTATAATGAGATTGGTCGTATGGTGCGTTTTACTGATAAAGAAGGAAATGTAACGAATTATGAATATGACAGTATGTGGAATATTTCTGCAATGACAGCACCAGATGGAGGTATTACAAAATCGGTATTTGACATGGAGAATCGTCTGGTACAAACAACTTTCCCGGAAGGTGGTACTGAAAAATATATTTATGATGTAGTTGGAAATCGAACTGGAATCATAGATGCGGAAGGAAATATAACTACATTTGTTTATGATAAAACAGACCATATAATACAAATGACAGAGGCAGATGGAGCAAAAACATGTTTTGGCTATGATAGAGATGGAAATATTATTAGTGTGACAAATGCATTGGGAGGAATTACTACCTATACATATGATGAAGTAGGAAGAAGAACTAGTGTCACAGACGTTTCTGGAAATACTACCAGCATGTTTTATAATGCATTGGGTAAGATAGAGAGAGTCTGTTATCCGAATGGAAGCAGTAAGGTATTTGAGTATGAGATTGGAGGTAGATTAAAAAAAATCATTTATCCAGATGGTGAGACTGAAACATATGGATATGATAAAAAGGGAAATCTTGTTTTTCGGGAAAATGGTTTAGGAAATCGACTGACATTTTATTATGACAAAATGGATCGAATAACACAAATTATTAATCCCGTTGGGGGCGTGAGAAAGTATAGTTATGATGCTGTAGGAAACATTATATGTATAAGGGATGAAAATGAAAACGAGACACATTATACATATTCACCAAACGGAAATCTTACAAAAGTAATAGATGCATTGGGAAATACAACAAAGTATGTTTATGATTGCATGGGTAGATTGATACAAACAGTGTGTGCAGGAATGAAAGGTGAAACGGCACATCTTACAAGTTATGCATGGGACAGAGAGGGAAGAATTGTTTCTGTGACTGATCCATTAGGAGATATAGAGAAATATACATATGATAAGATAGGAAGAATACATTCTAAAGTTGATAAGGATGGTTATACGACAGAAATTGGCTATAATCAGACAGGACAATTGAAAGAAGTATTTTATGGAGATGGAAGAAAAGTAAACTTATCTTATAATGCACTCAGACAGTTGGAAGAAGTAAAAGATTGGTTGGGAACAACAACGTTTTTGTTGGATATGGCTGGCAGACCGCTATCGGTAACGGATTCTACAGGTGGGACAATTGGCTATGAATGGGGTGCAATGGGAGAGCGTAAATCTGTTATTTACCCGGATGGAAAACATGTGGATTATAAGTACAATAAGGCTTTACAGCTGACTGAACTTATTGCTGGGGACGATATAGTCCATTATGAATATGATATGTTTGGACAGTTAGTAGAAAAGAAAATGCCAGGAGATATAAAAACAAACTATCGGTATAATGAATTAGGAAGATTGGACGAGATTTCATATCATGGAGCAGAATTGGAAGAAATCTATACTTATAAGTATGATGTGTCGGGAAACAAGATATCACAAAAGAAAAAACGTTCTTCGATAGAAGAAGATAATGGAAGATTGGGTTATCATTATGATGCATTAAATCGTTTGAAATGTGTTGTACAAGGCGAAAATATAAGAAGAGAGTATGAATATGATGCATTTGGAAATAGAATAAAAAAAATAGAGTATATAGAGGGACTAGAAAAACAGACAGCTTATACATATAATGAAAGAAATCAGCTTTTGACTGAATCTACAGATGGTAAAGTATTACGGTATAGTTATGATCGAAGAGGTAATCTCACAAAGATACAAAGCGGAGATGAGGTTTTAAAACAGTTTACATTTGATGCGGCAAATCAAATGACGAATACTATTGAAACACAGGGAAGTGTGCGAAAAAATGCAGTATTTGAATACAATGGATTAGGATACCGAATTTCACAGAAGATAAATTGCTTGACAGAAAATAATGCAGAGACACCACAGAAGCGGATAGAATATATAACTGATATGACACGTCAGTATCATAATCTTTTGCAAATGACAACATGGGATTATCAGAATGCAGAGCCAGTATATCAGAAATTTATCTGGGATAGAAATGTTGTTGGATTGGAAAAAGGTAGAAGTAAAAATTTTTATCTGCTAGATGATCTTGGAAGTCCGATGGAACTTTTAGAAGAGGATGGACGAGTTGCAGAAAGTTATGCGTATGATGAGTTTGGGGCATCAATTTATCGGACAAAGGACATTTTTAAAAATTCATTACAGCCGTTTGGCTTTACAGGATATCAAATGGATGAGACAGATGGTTTATATTTTGCACAGACCAGAAGATATGATGCAGGAACCGGACGATTTGTAAGTGAAGACTTTATGAAAGGCATATTAGAAGCACCATTTACACTCAATAACTATACTTATTGTTGGAATAATCCATTGGGCTTGGTAGATTTGAATGGAATGTGGCCGGAATTTATGGAAACGGCTGGTAAATGGATAGGAGAGCATAAAGAGGATATTGTTGCAGTTACGATTGGGGCAATAAGTATAGCAGTAGCAGGAGTGGCTTCTATTTGTATCCCAGGAGTTGGAACAGTAGTAGGCGGTGCAATATTAGGTGCTGGGTTAGATGCAGCAATTCAATATGGGGATAACGGAAAAGTAGATGTTAAACAAGTTATGATTTCTGGAGTAGTAGGGGCTATTTCAAGTGTTATTCCGGTTGCAGGAGCAAAAGTAGGTGCAAAAGTTTTAATTGCAACTAGTAGTAGGGTATTGTCAGTAAGTGCAAAGATAGGAACAGAAATAATAGTAAATAGCGCATTGGCTGCATCAAGTAGTTTTGTAAGCGATAAGTGGACTAAACCTGAAATGAGTAATGAGGAGATAATGGAGGATGTAGAAAGGAGTGCTTGGTTAGGTGGAATTATAGGAGGTATTACGTCGGGAGTTAATAATTGGATTGGACCAATGATAAGTAAGAAATTATATTGTAATCAGGTAGGATATGAGTATGCAAACATGGGAAAATTAAGTAATAATATAGGACTAAATTCTGATCATAATATAAATGGAACATATTTATCAAATGGTATTAGAGAAAAGATATTAAAAGAAAGTAGAAGTGAATTGGGAAAACAAATTTGTACACAAATAATTTTTGACGGAATTGTTGAAACAAATAGTGCATGGTGGACATATGTTTTTACAAATACACTGGGAGAGTATAAGAAACGATGCAGTTTATAATATCAGATTTATTTATAGGCATTGTTCTGGCAGCGGTCATGTATGGGGTTAATGCATGGAGTATCACGATGGAGGATGGTGTCAGACAAAATAAAGGGATTCTATTAAAGAATAAGTTTGTCAAAAGAATATTGTGGCTGCCGGATGAGGCCAAAAGAATAGACAGACTGGTCTTGGCACTGGATGCTGGCTGGGTTTTGTATGTCCTATATGGCTTGTTATACTATCATACTGAGATTTTTCCAATCAAAATTTCCTATTTGAAAATAGGATTTATTTTTCTGTGGGTAGAATTGGCGACAATCTGTTATATAGGTATTTGTATACAAAAAGAAACTGTGCATCATGCAAAGCACAGAGAATATTTTGATTTTATTGAAAAAGAAGAATGGATGGAAGTTGACCAGGTTCGCTATCGGTGTATTTATACCCGGTCAAAAAAGAAAGAACCATTAAAGGGCGTGATCGTCTTTTGCCCAAGCTCGTATTCTTTACTGCAAAGCAGTGACGGTTATTATTATGTGCTCGCACATGAAGCGGGAAAAGATGTCATGAAGCAGATGGCCAATGTGGGGGCATACGAAGAACTTTCAGACTGTTTTGTGCGCAGTGGGTATGCAACCATGTGTATGGAGTTGGAACGCGGGGAAAATATAAGGGAAAAGGCTGGAAGTTTAAAGATTGAAGATTTGGCAGATCAAATAGAAGCGTTTGCACAAAAACACTTTCCGGATACTGAAATTATACTTTTTCTTCACGGACCATGCAATCGATTACTTGATACACTGTGCCACAATATGTCAGTTGGAAAAGTGATTTCCATGTGCGGTGCGGCTATGAGTTGTGAATCTCAATTGGAACAGTTGAATTTGTGGACACATAATAAAAAACGCAATCATTTTGAAGAAATCATAAAGTATAATAATTCCATGGTTTTTCAAGAAGATATGAAAGGAAAAACGTTGGAAGAATACATAAAAGAAATCAAAACAATCTCCAAAAATATTCCAATTTTTATAGGAAGTGTGGAGCAGGATCCTTATACTTCTGCTGAAAATGTGAAAAAAATTGAAATGGATAATTTAGAATATGTATCCTGTCATTATTTTGAAAATACGGATTTTACATTGAGAACCTGTTGCGTAAACAGGAAAGTACCGTATGATGGACGTCCTGTACAAGAAATTTTGACAGGAAACGCTGAACTAAATGCCACTATACCAGAAACAATATTGGATTGGTTAGAAAGTAAATGTGTGTGATATTGATTTAAAAGGCTATGACTGATTATCTTTTCCTCAGTTTTTTATAGATGTTTTAAGTTAGTGAAAATGTCAATTGATGTTATCATCATCAGAATTCTAACAGTTGAAAAAGAAGTCGTAAAAATTTCTAGACTGTTGAGAATGGTATATAATGGATTGATTTTAAATTGTGTGGCATATTCGGTTATAGAAGTGATTTTAAAATCAGTGGATAGAAGATAAGTACGCTGCATGCAGAATGCCTATGAAATTTTTTCTGTAAAATAATCACGATAAGGTCCTTCTATGATAAAATAAATATCATTAGGAGGGCCTTTTACTATGGCAAGACAAAAGAAACCGGTTCACAGAGTTGAAATGCTGCCAACATCCAGCTAATACGCAAAATCCTGCAAAGCAGAGGGAGCAGTCTCAATGAACGAAGTCACAAGTACTTCAAGAGTGGTGACGCACACCTCTATCTATTACAGGATAATTGTGGTATAGGAATGAAATAAAAGCAATAGATAGAAAAAGACTGCTTAGAAATTCCTATGTGTATAGCATACCAGAGTGGTAGTAATGCTAAAATATATAATCCAGTAGAATATAAAGGCACAGTAAAAGTTAATGGGGAAATAAAAGATGTAAGCAGAAAAGTTTATCAGCGAAATGATATTGGTTTTAATTATTTTGATGAGACTACAGGACTAACAAACCTAGAAAGAATGCAAGCAGGTAAGCCTCCAATAGGTTCGGACGGTAATCCAATTCAGTTACATCATATATTGCAAAAGGAAGTTGGACCAATGGTCGAAATCCGAGAAATTACACATCAAGAATATTATTCACAATTACATGGAGTGATTGAGGATGGAGCAAGTTTTAGAAACAATCCAGTATTAAATAAGCAGTATAATAATTTTAGGTGTTCATATTGGAAATGGAGAGCGGAACAAATTATAGGAGGGAATTAATATGTATGACAAAGTTGTTGAACTTATAAATCAGTATGAGGAAAAAGGGGATTTTACATATGCAGTTGTAAATGATGTCATAATAGCTGAGGCTGAAAAAGTTCTTGATGTAAATATACCAGAACAATATCAATGGTTTTTAAAAAGATATGGACATGGTGGAATTGGCGGCATTGAAACATTGGGTGTGGGAAAAAATGGAAAAATAATTTTTGTCAATAAAACACTAGAATTTCGAGAGTATGGTTTGCCAAATGAAATGATAGTAATTGAAAATTGCGATGAATGGATATATTGTATAGATACAAAAAATGGAAACATTGATATGTGGTCTTTGGGAGAAAAAAAATGTAGCTTAGCATATAAAGATTTTTTTGAATATTTGATAGATAGGATGAATGATGCAATAGAAAACATGTAATATTATCTATAGAGCCCCTAAAAGTTACTAATATGCGGATGTAATGCACTCTGAGCATCAAAATGTTGCGAAAAGGTGAGTTTTTCTATGAAAGTTTGCTATAAATGGTAAGTTTTTTATAAAATTCAGTCTTACAAGCGATATTTCAGACATAAAAATTGGTCAAAAAAGCGGTAATCTAAGTTGTTCGGAAAATTGGCGTAAGTCATTCGATATGCTTTTAATGTCTTTGCATCGAGTCGTTTTTGCGTTTGGCAGTGTACTAGATAGTTGTCAATGTGATTCTGTAAGTGATTCATTGTAGAAATTCTCCTTTGTTTATGATTTTAATATACGTACACGGAATTTAGAATATCTGCTATGTTATACTCAAAAATTATTCTTTTATACCCAATAAGACACAAACGGCTTGAAAAAACAATACATATAGTTATAGAATAAGTTTGCATTGCCAAATATGCCTAAATATATATGTGATGTTAATTTGGAAGTAGGGATACGACTGAGAACAGGAGAAGTTAATCCTCTGTTTGGATTTGATGGTGGTGGACAACAGTATGATTTAATAATAAATGGAAAAAATGTTGGTACATTTACTAATGAAAGGATTATTGGACAATGATAGAAATTCAAAATAATAAAATATTGTTAGATGGAAAAAAATTGCAATTTGATAATAAAATTATTGAGGCTGCAGAACATGAAGGAAAAGTAGTTATCGTGTTTGAGACTGATGAAGATGGCGGATATGATAATGTGTTTTGTTATACGCTAGATTTACAATTGCTCTGGAGGATAAAACCAGCACCAGTTGCTATTGGAGGGACTGCTAGAAGTCCGTATGTCGGAGTTGATATAGTAGATGGGAATTGTAGAGCAATAGATTTTTATGGAAGAAGATTTAGGGTTAATCTTGAAAATGGAGAAATAATTTCAAAGGATATAGTTCGATAATATTAAGTTATATAAATAAGGAGCTGACTATAAGATGGATATAAGCAAAGGAATTGTAGAAATTGATAATGAACTGGTTGTTAAGCCTAATTTCACATTTGAGCAATTTAAAGAAACAAAATATTATACAAATCAAGATGGCATCAGAATTATATACTTGGATGAACCACAGATTATAAAAAATAGAAAATATATAGTTAGTCTATTCTTTAGAGACGGAAAAATATATATGTTATCTTTAATTTGTTGTGATGAGGAGTATTCAGAGAAAGATGAATCTAAAAGAAAAGACTTACATGATTTAATACTGAAGGAGCTTGGAGTGCTTGAAAATAGTAACTTTGAGTGGGGAGAAATCAAGTCGATTTATGATGCACGAAGTAATATTAGTAGTATAAATATTATTTATTATGCTTCAACATAAGGACGTCTAACATTCTTTTACTTAAAGCATTACCATAATCATAGCAATGAGTAAATGACCAACATAGACTGTATCTCAAACATGCCGAAGGCGGTTCATTCATGTAGATTAATGATTATAGGGCAAAATTTGCCATCTGGTTGTACATAAGGACATCCAAATTCAAAACTGAATATTTTTTAGGACTTAGAACGCATTGTTTTCATAGCACTTGTTGCTGTGAAGATGATGCGTTTATTTATGGCGCAGGAAGTATAAGAGCAGAAGCCGTGGCAGAGCGGTGGAGTGATTGGTGACTATATCAATGACATCAACAGTTACCATTTGCATATGTTTGACAAACATGATGTGACAACAAAGAAGTTTGATGTTATAGTGGAAAAAGCAGGGAAAGTGGATGCAAACTACGCAGCACAGATAGAAGGATACTGCAGCCTGCTTGGAGAATACGGGAAAAAATTTGAGGCTGTATGTGCCATGCTGCAGCCGGAAAAACTGAGGTTATCCCCGGATAAATACCGCGAAAAACTGGAGGGGATCAATACCGGCTATCAGAATGCCAAGGATACCCACGAGCAGGAACAGTCGGCTTATGAGGCAGAACTGTATGAGATAGAGACTGTCTGGTATAAAAAAATGCTGGACAAAGCGGAAGATTATCTGATACGGAGTGCTGAATGTGTTGTCCTGGGTAATTTTACAGATGAAGTGACGCTGCTTGGGGTGGCGGGACAATATACGAATCATTTGCCGATATGATGTCACCGGAGGATGCAAAAAGATATTTGGATTTTCTGGAGAATGGAAGCAGAGAAGGATTGACAAGTGCCGAGCTGGCAGGAGTGGAAAAGGCAGATGCATTGCTGGTATCCCAGAAAGTTGGATATGAGGATGTATGGGATTTAAGGAATGTGGGAGATGCGCTTGAGACCAGAGTGGTAGTACAACTACTTATAAGATTCTTAATACATCTTCAGCAGAAGATGTAAATAAGATATTTAAAGACACAATGGGATATGAGCCGCCCTACAAACCAGGGACAAGTGTAACAGAAATTCAATTAACAGAAAATGCAACATATGTGCGTGTTTACGATAAAGTTAATTCAAGGATGCAAGGCGGTTGGGTTATGAAAGCAGAGGATATTGGTGGATTAACGCCACGGGAAATACAGAATCAATTTGCCTTGCCAAATATACCTAAATATATATGTGATGTTAATTTGGAAGCAGGAACACGATTGAGAACTGGAGAAGTTAATCCTCTGTTTGGATTTGATGGTGGTGCAATTGGTACAGCGGTCGGAGAATCTTTAGAAAAAGTTGATGGAGGAAAAAAAGATCGCTTTTGGAGATTGTAGGTGATTCGCTCGTATTAGGAGGAGTATCTAAAGGACTAAATTTTGTTGCACATACCGCAATTACTTTTGATGCTTATTATTGGATGGGAACAGTTTTGAATAAGGAGTATTTATGATAAATAATGTTAAAACACGATTGAAAGATTTAGAGAAAAATGGATATCCATTAAAGAGAGAACAGTATATTGAAAAGAATCCTGCCAGAGAAAAAAGTTTGATAAAGAAATATGAGACATTGAAAAAAATATGGATTGCATGTTTTGCAGTCATCATATTGGGGGCAGTAGAAAATTTTTCTAATGATCCGGTTCGAATTTCAATAATGCTTTGTATCTGGTGGATCAGTGTTGCGTATGCAATAGGAGTGATGGGAATCCAAATTTCAGAAAATGCATTTATTCGAAAAAATGGGGTAAAAATACAGGCACATATTATTGCGGTTACGCCAGATGAAAAAAAGAAGAATATTGTATGGTATGCATTTTATACAGAAGGTGAATATCATGTTTGTCCCGGAATATTTGCAATTCACTGTTCCAAAAAGCAGGCGGAAAAAATGAAGGACACAAGTCATGACATCTGGTATGCAAAAGATCAGTGGGATGTAGTTTCAGACAGGAATAATTTGCAGGCAATCAGAAGCTTTCGGGAAAATATAATTGCCTGCTTGATCATGATATTGTTAGGCGTGGTATCAGAGTGGGTATTAGTTTGGCTATAAGATTAGGAGCGGAAAAGGAGTGAAGGAGAAGTTTATTCGTAAGAGAAAATCAAAAGGCAGCAAAATTGTTTGAAGAGATATTGGTGCCTTTTACAGAAAGGTGGATTATAAATATGACTGACCAAAAAATAAAAAATCTAGAAATGATACAACCTTAGTTTTATCCAGATAACAGCATTTTTGTGGATTTTATCCGTGTGTTATCAGCATTTAATCCCTGATTTTTTGGGGTTATCCACCGTCATTTTGACAGTATGCCAAAATCTTACGATTCGCTTTTTACCCCATTTTCCGTTAAAATAGAAGTATCGAATTTTAACGGAAGAAGGTGGTCTGATTGACAAAAGATGAAATGAATAAGAAGTTATTACAGCAGGTTAATTCATTAACATCAACTGTAGATTCCCTGAATGCTACAATCAATGCGCAAACACAATTGATCGCTCAACTCAATCAGACGATACAGAAACTAAAGGAACAGCTTAATAAGAACTCCAAAAACAGTTCCAAACCACCTTCAAGTGATGGTTTCAAAAAGCCTGCCCCAAAGAGTCTGCGAAAACCATCTGGTAAAAAGGCTGGTGGACAGAACGGACATCAGGCACTGGAACTTCCAATCTGTATGCTGTATGGAGATACACGCAGAGGTGCTTTCCCTTCTGACGTAAAAGCAGCCGTACAGTATGGCGAAAATCTTCAGTCATTAGCTGTTGCGTTGAATACCGTAGGTGCAGTCAGCATCAAACGCACCCATGAGATCCTTTCCGAAGTATTTAACATTCCGATTGCAACAGAAACAATCAGTAGCATGGTAAAAAGATGCGCTGACAGTCTGAGTGAAACAGTAGGTAAGATCAAGGATAAAATGATCGATTCCGCACTTGGACATTTCGATGAAACAGGAACCAGAGTGGATAAAAAACTCTGGTAGGTTCATGATGCCTCAAACTGTGAATACACCTATCTTGATATCAGTCCCAAACGTGGAAATGCGGGCATGGAACAATGCGGTGTTCTCCCGGAATTCAAAGGGATTGCCATGCATGACTGCTGGGCTTCCTACTGGAATTATCCGGATATTCAGCATGCAGTCTGCTGTGCCCATCTTCTCCGTGAATTAACGGGGATTGATGAAAATCATCCTGAGCAGAAGTGGGCATCTGCATTTATAGACCTTTTACTGGAAATGAAAAAGGTCAAAGACAAAGCTGTAGAGAAAGGCAAGGACTTTCTGAGCTATTATCACTATCATAAGTTCGCTAAAAAGTATGATGAACTTATCGAACAGGCTCGGAAGGAAAATCCACTTCCCGAAACCGCAGAGAAAAAACGTGGTCGGAAGAAAAAAGGAAAAATCCTTGCCCTTGTAGAACGCCTTGCGAATTACAAGGTCCCAGTCTGCCTTTTTATTCATAACTTCAATGTCCCGTTTGATAACAACCAGGCAGAACGTGATCTTCGGATGATAAAGGTCAAGACCAAAGTATCCGGATGCTTCCGAACAGAGGAAGGTGCCAGAGATTATCGGAAAATCATGTCCTACGTTGGCACGGCACACAAGCAGGGACATAATGCTTACCAAGCAATCAAAAATGCAATCTCAGGTCACCCTGATTTCATCTTTGAGTAAAGCTGGTTCTGAATAGACAATATGTAATGACCTCCACATTGTAGGTTCGTGGATTTACCTGTATACTAAAGTTTGACAAGAACAATGGTAACAGGGATTACCGCATACAAAGGGAGGTCATCAAATGAATTATAACACAGTTTACGTAGGAATGGATGTACACAAAGAAAGTTTTACACTTTGTGCGTACACAATCGACGCAGAGAAAGGTTCTCACTTCCAGAGAACAGAAGCTGATTACAAAAATGTTCTGAAGTATCTGGAGTTTCTTCGTACCGTCTACGGAAACGATGCTAACTTCATATGCGGTTATGAGGCTGGTTGCCTCGGTTATACTTTATATCATCAATTAACAGAACATGATGTTAACTGTGTGATACTTGCTCCAACTACGATGCTTGAGCAACGCAGTAAAAGAAGAATTAAGACTGACAGACGAGATGCAGAAATAATTGGTAAATGTCTCGCACAGCATAATTACAGTCCTGTTCATATCCCTACAGCAACAGACGAGGAAACAAAAGAATTCCTCCGTATGAGGGATGATCATAAGCTGGCACTCAAAAAGGTCAAGCAGCAGATACTAGCGTTTTGCCTTCGCCACAACTATCGCTATGATGGAAACAGCCACTGGACAGCAGCACACATCAAATGGCTTAAGTCATTGAACCCTGAGGCACTTTACAAAGAAATCCTCGACGAATATCTGCTGACCTATACTACTCTTAGTGATAAGGTTGAACGGTTGGATAAGCGCATTGAGGAACTTGCTTCTAAGGATGAATACAGAGAATCGGTTAAGAAACTCTGTTGTTTCATCGGTATCAAGACTCACACCGCATTATCTGTTCTGGTCGAGGTTGGTGATTTTCAGCGTTTTGCGTCTGCACAGAATTTTGCGTCCTACCTTGGACTTGTTCCGGGCGAGGATTCCAGCGGTGACGGACAGACAAGGCTTGGTATTACCAAAGCCGGAAATCGCCATGTCCGTATGCTCCTTACAGAAGCTTCTCAATGCTATGCCCGTGGTCAGATAGGATTCAAATCCAAGGAACTGAAATCACGTCAAGCCGGAAATTCGCCACAGGTTATTGCTTATGCAGATAAAGCCAATGAACGCTTAAGACGCCGATACTACAAAATGGTTCTTGGGAAAAGTAAGAAACACAATGTAGCTAAAACAGCAATTGCGCGTGAGCTTGCCTGTTTCATGTGGGGCATGATGACGGAACATATCGCCTGATACAGGTATAACACCGTGCTGACGATATCAAGACCAGGCCGCCGATGGCGGTGCTTTGCAGCCTTGACATCATCATCCCACTGTTATAGTGGGTAATCAAGCAGCTGTAAGGTGGCTTACGCCACATACATCTGACCAGTAATAAAAGTAACAACTGAAGACATCCTGAAAGGGCTTCGGCCATTTCGAGGTTCGAGCTATCTACGACGTAACTATGTTGGCACATAGAAATCTGTGATCCACGCGAATAGACGATAGAGCTCACGGCGGACCATTGACCTGTAGGTAACCAATCCACGTATATCAGAGTGGCCAATGCCGGGAACTGATACTCCGAGGCTCTTTCAGGGTGCCTTCAGACAATTAAATAATATTTTGTGGTGATTTCTGTTAATTTGTACTTGACAAGAGGTCATTACATATCAGTTACAATAAATTTAATTAATAGTTTTCTTTAAAAAATCCATATTATCCTCAATGATATACTCATCATTCAGTTTATTCTTTAGAAGATTGATTACCAAAAGCAATTCTCTGAAAAAATTTTCTCTCTTTTCAGCCTCTTTAAATCCAATATATTTGAATTCTTTTCCATCATCCAAATACAAACTATCATATATTTTTTGAATATTTAAAAATTTAGGGTCTATATCACTATCTCCTATTAAATATGGTGGCAAATCATTCTCTATCAATTCATTATTTTCACCATAAATCCACACAGGGAAGCATCCATATTCAAATTTGATTTTTATTACTTTCATACACATTCCTCTCTACTTTGGATTAGCACCAACTATAAATCCATTATTACCTACTGTAATAGCAACTTTATGAATTTCTCCGTTATATGTAAATTCATATATAGGTCTTCCAGTACCTCTTCCCTGATATCCAACGATTTTTCCATTTTCTAGTGCATTCATTACATAATCAGGAATTTGCTCTTGCGTTATTCCTTTATTTAGAAAATCGTCAGCATGCTCAGTAATAATGTGATTTAATCCCGCAGTATCTGTTCCATTTTCTAACCACACTAATTTCCCATCCGCAGTCTTTGTTATTGCAACGATATCCTCTGGATTATACTTTACTCCACTATTAGCTAATTCATCTAATAGATTAGAGTTTAAACCACTTTCAAGCGCATCTCCCACATTCCTTAAATCCCATACATCCTCATATTCAACTTTCCGGGATACCAGCAATGCATCTGCCTTTTCCACTCCTGCCAGCTCGGCACCTGTCAATCCTTCTCTGCTTCCATTCTCCAGAAAATCCAAATATCTTTTTGCATCCTCCGGTGACATCATATCGGCAAATGATTCGTATATTGTCCCGCTTTCCTTTAACAGCTTTTCTCCGGATGCCACTGCTTCGGCTGTCTCATCCGAATACCTGAACACTTTTCCCCCATGCTGCCATGCTGCTGCCTCATCTGCATGCTTTGCCAGCACACCGGCACCATCTGTACTTCTCGCCACCACACTGACTTTATCTGCATTTTTGAACAGTGTTCCATCCCTGATCCTGCCAAGTATTTCCCCCACATTTCCATACGGGAGAAATGTACTATCACATAACCTTCTCTTTGACCAAAGAACTTTTTATGACGCAGCTCTGTTTTTGCCTACTAATAAAGTTAGCGTACTTATAAAAATGAACAAAAGAGAATCAGCTGTATTTCATGGCTTTTGAAAGTCTTATAAATACCGCTGATACTGTGTTTTTGTCATATTTTCCTGATACTATATCGTAATACAATTTCATCTCAGTTGAAATCAACATATTTTATTTTCTGTGCCGACCTTTAAAAATTATTTTTCATTACTTTTTTCTAACTGATACCATTCATCTAAAACATCATATGCTGTCTTGTTTTGATCATCACTAAATATTATATCATAACTATAATCGGCATTTATTCTATTAGATATAACATCATATACTAATTTAATCTGTGTTGGCATTTCTTTTTGATGCTCTTGACATAATCTCTTAAGAGCCTTTATATCATCATTAATAATATTAATAGCTCCCTTTTGTCTAGGTATTGAGACATCATATTTTTTTTGCCCATCTACTATAACGTCATTTAGTTTGTTCTTCTTTACAATTTTACTATTAACTTTATAAAAGAAACCACTGGATATCATACCATCTTCAAAAGAACAATAAATATAAATCTTCTCAGCTCTTTTTTCCACATATTCCAAGCAAATTGACACCATGTCCGCTTGTATTTCTGAAAAATAGTCTTCAAACATTTTTCCCATTGCATTTCCTCCATTAATTTAGGATACTTTGACTAAAGAAGTCACCATCAATTGTATATTCTACATTAAATTCTATAGGACGGAAACCGTCTCCATCATACTTAATATCAATATTTACCGTTACCTCTTTTCCTTCACTTATAGCTTTTGCTCATTGATTTTCAATTTTTTTATATTGACTTAAATTAACATTTTGTGATTGAGATACAATATTATCCAGTTCTGGTGAGCCACCAAACCTATCTCCCGCTAAGTGTCCTGCATGATCTCCTTCAATTTTTCCTAGAGAATCTGAGTTATAATTTAGTCAACCATCTCGTTCCGTTAATTGCAGATTATCAGTATTCCAATTAGATATCCTTCCATTAGCATCTGTTTCATAATTATACTTGAATTCACCCGTTTGATATTTAATATTAGGTTTTAAATTTCCCGCTTCATCAAAAGGATTATCTGTAAAGACTTTTTGAACTGTTGATGTGCCACCCTTACTACCACTCTCCAGCAAATCACCTGCATTCCTTAAATCCCATACATCCTCATATCCAACTTTCTGGGATACCAGCAATGC
>OKWE01000626.1_pt1 | contig 27752 bp, 25 predicted proteins | sample 1607051 | NCBI WGS metagenome assembly OKWE01 (sample SAMN04414079, study PRJEB24778) | human gut metagenome | material: faecal | host: Homo sapiens | reverse complement strand
CACCAGCACCGCTGCGGCTGCCACCACCGCGATGCAGCGCTTTTTGTGGGTCTTGATAAAGTGGAACACCTTATTTTCTCCGCCGGTATTCTCCTGCGGAGAAGCGTCCTGTGTCTTCTTGTTGAAACCTAGCATGAAAAGCCTGACCTCCTGTGTTTCATGAAAAAGAAAAGTTCTTTCTGCCTGTTTTCATTCGTTCTGCGCTTTCCCCCACGGCGTCCGCCAAAAACGTCCTGTCTGCGAGATGCTGCCCCGGGTTAGCGGCGCAAACCGTTATAATGATACCACCTAACAAAACGGACTACAAGAAATTTTTCCTGCAAAATCTGCAACTTTTTTGAAAATTTTTCCATCATCTCTGTGTCTGGAAGCTGGAACATCAGACAGAGCTTTCGGATGAAGCGTTCATCCACTCGCTCCGGCCCTTCGTGCAGCGGCTTTTGGGATACCGTCAGAAATAACCTGACGATCCGTGAGATGACGGCTCTGATGGGCGGTGACGGCACGATGGAGTAACAAACAGAAAAAGACTTCCGCTTTGAGAATGACCCTCAGGCGGAAGTCTTTTTACTTTCTGAAAAAACAAAAGAAAAAGCACCAAGCATTTCTGCCCAGTGCTCTTTATGGTGCATCTCCAGGGACTCGAACCCTGGGCCCACTGATCAAGAGAGCAAGCCGCCGGTTCGTCTCAATTTATGGAAGTTTCGAGTCATCGTTATTTTTAATCAAAGCAATGTGATTTTTTACCCGGTAATTTCTGCACTCTTTGTCCGATTTTGCAACGATTTGCACGTTTTGAAACCGTGCAGAAACCGTGCACTTACTCTCCGACAAATAAAATCACCCTCTTCCCCACCGGCTTGACGGCACTGGTTTGAGTGGCCGCACCCCGCTTTGTACCCGAACAAACAAAAATACAGAAGCCGCACGTCCTGTCAATGCGCGGCTTCTGTGTTAAAAAGGGGGGTTGATATGGTTCTAGCGGTGGTTCTCAAGCCTCCGGCATCTGATACTCGTGGGTCTGCATATACTCTTCTACCTGATCCAAGGTGGGCATGGCATCGGAGCAACTATGGCCGGTAATGGTGATTGAAGCAGCTGCTGCAGCATACTTCAGTGCTTCTTCCAGACTCTTCCCACGTATCAACGCATTGTTGAAAGAGCCGGAGTAGGAGTCTCCCGCACCAAAACTCTTGAGCACCTTTGTTGGATAGATACCGCCCATGGTGCGGCCCTCGGCGGTATAGAGATGAGAGCCTTTTTTGCCCTGCTTGATGGAGACAAGGCTTACGCCCTTCTCCAGCAGCCAGTGAGCACTCCGGTCGTCATCATGGTTGCCCGGGTGGAAAAGTTCTTCCATCTTATCAAACTCTTCCCGGGTTCCCAGCACCATATCAGCCTGCTGGGCGGCGAGGGTAAAATAGATACTGGTCTCGTCGTCATTGTCCCAGGTTCCGTCACGGTAGTCGAGGTCAAAGGCAACAACCACACCGTTCCGCTTTGCCATGGCGATGGCGAGGAACACAGCCTCCCGCGCCGGAGAATGGGAGAGAGATGTACCCGAGATGAGCAGCAGCTTGTGACTGGCGATATAGCTCTCGTCCAGCTGAGCACAGTCGATGTGAAGGTCGGCGCAGTCGGTGCGATACATGAAACAGTTGCACGAACCCTCTTTGATCTCACCCATGGTCACACCGGAACGGATGCCAGAGGCGGCTGTCTCGATGTGGGAGGTATCCACCCCCTGGTCATCCAGATATCTGACGATGAAGCGTCCGAACTGGTCATCGGACACCTTGCCAATGTAGCCAACTTTCAGACCCAGACGCGCCATGGCGACAGCGGTGTTGGCGGGAGAGCCGCCCACATATTTGGAGAAGGTCTTTGCTGCCTCCATGGGGCCGATCTCATTGGCATAGAGATCGATGGTGGCGCGGCCAAAGGCTACCACATCATTGGGCTTCTGAAAATCAAATTTCAGCATAGCGGCCCTCCCTTATGCATCCTCATGCTCCAGCGTGTCCAGCAGCTCCATGGCTTCCTTCACGGACAGACCATTGTGTACCACCTGTCCCAGAGTCTTGACCAGCGGGGTCACGTGGGGGTATTGGAACACGAAGCGTCCGTAAGTCACGCCTGCAGCACCGGCATCCATGACATCACGGGTCATCTGAATGAAATCCTGCGCGGTCTTGCAGCCGTTGCCTCCGGCAATGGCCACCCGGGTGGGGGCAGCCTGCACCACCCGGGCAAAGCTCTCGGAGTCGCCGGTGTAGGTTGTCTTTACCAGATCCACCCCCAGCTCTGCAGCAGTGCGGGCAGCGTACATCACGTTCTCCACGCTGCGCTGGTCGTCCCCGGTGATATGGTTGCCGCGGGGATAGATATGGCTGATGAGGGGCATCCCGTTGCGGTGAGCTTCCTCGCTGATGCGGCCCAGCATGGCGATCTGCTGCTCCTGATTGTCACCGCCCAGGATGCAGCCCACCGACACGGCATCGGCACCCATGGCAATGGCTTCTTCCACACTGGCCACCTGCACATCGCTCTCGTAATGGTAGACGCCAAAGGTGGTCAACTTGAGCACAAGACAGGTCTTGCCTGCGTAGGGAGCAAAGCAGTGTTCTGCAATGCCCTTATGCATGGTGATGGCATTCGGACCGCCGGCCACCATCTTAGCAATGGTATCATCGATGGTATCCAGACCTTTCATCACACCACGGCCCATGGCATGGTCTACAGTCAGGCCGAAGTACTTACCGTCCTCGGTGGGCATCAGGCGCTTGAGACGAATTTCTTTTCCAATCATAATGCTGTTACCTCGTTGCTGCTGTTTACGCAAGCAGGTTCACAAAGAAGTTGATGTACTGCGGGCAGAGGGTGGTGACCAGGATGGCGATCAGTCCCACGCCCATAAAGGGGATGGCTTCCTTGACTGTTTCTCCAAATGTGGAGTGGGCGATCTTGGTGGAAACGAAGATACCGACAGCAAAGGGAGGAGTCAGGAAGCCAACGCACATATTGACCAGCATGATGGCACCGAAGTGGACGGTGCTGATGCCGTAAGTCTGCGCCACGGGCAGCAACAGCGGGGTCATGATGAGGATGGTGGCGTTAATGTCCATGAATGTGCCCATGAAGAGGAACAGGATGTTGATCATCAGCAGGAAGCCCCCGCGGCTGGAGATGTTGGCTGTGATCAGGTTGGACAGGAAGGAGGAGATACCGGCCAGCGTCATGACCTTGCCGGCCACAGCGGAGAAGGCGTTCAGCAGGCCGATGACGGCAGTGGACGCACCGGCGATGGCGCAGCAGCGCCAGAAGGTGATCTGGATCTTCTTTTTGTCAATGAGTTTGAGGACGGCAAAGTAGAGTATACCGTAAACGCAGCTCACTGCGCCTGCCTCCGTAACGGTGCAGAAGCCGCCGTAGATAGCGCCATAGATGATGATGGGCATAGCAGGGCCGGGATAGCGTAGAATGTGGATTTGCCGATCTGACGGGCCTTTTCACTGAACGCCACATTGACCTTTTCCGGCTTGACCTGATGACGGCCGATGCGGAAGTAGTTAATGACGAAGTAGCCCACTGCAAAAATGAAGGCAGGGCCGACGGTAGACATCCAGATTTCAGAGATCTTGCCGCCGGAGGCCAGAGCGTACATGATGCCGGGGACACTCGGGGGAATGAGAATGCCCAGAAAGCAGGTAGCCGCCAGCAAAGCGGAGTTATAAGCCTTGGGGTAGCCCTCTTTTTCCAGCTCGGGCACCATCATCTTGCCGATGGCGGAGATGGTAGCCATGGCCGAGCCAGTCAGAACGCCGAAGGCCATGCAGGCGCAGATGGTGATGACGCCGGTGGCGCCGCGGATACGACCCACAAAAGATTTGATCCAGTCGATCAGCATCTTGGAGATGCCGCTGTATTCCATGATGACACCGGCGAAGATGTAGAACGGGATGGCCAGCAGAGCAAAGCTGTCCAGACCGGAGAACGCGAACTGGGGCACAGTGACCAGATTGTAGCCGCCAAAAGCCAGCACCAGTAGAGAGGATGCGCCCAGTGCAAAGGAGACCGGCATCTTGAACAGGACGGCCACCACCATGAAGGAGATCAGGAAGATAAGCAAAGCTTGAAGCGCTGTCATAATTTCACCCTCTTTCTCAGTTGTCCGCCTCGGCGGCAGACTTCTTATCGCCGCCCAGCAGGCAGGCTGCAAGCATGTACACCTCGTGCAGGGCTGCCAGCACGATGCCTACAAATACCGGCAGGTAGACCCAGCCCATGGGGATGCGCATGGTGGGCGAAGTCTGGGTGGTACCGAAAATCTTCATCATATAGTCGAAGAAGAGCTTGGCAAAGACGACCAGGAATGCAAAAGTGGAAATGATGGCTGCGACTTCCAGCGCCTTGAGCCACTTTTCGCGGGCTGGGCCCTTGATCTTCATAAGCACCTGCTTGAGCACATCGATCTCGGTGTGGCTGTTGTCGCAGATAGCGTAGGCTGAGCCGATGTAGGTCAGCCAGATGAAGAGATAGCGGGTGAACTCTTCCGCCCACGCGGCAGAGATAAACAGGAAATACCGGCAAACCACCTCGATGAAGATGGCCGCGACCAGCAGGATTGTGATAAGAGCCAGCAGGAAGGTCTCGATGCCCAACAGTCTGTCGTTGACCTTCTTCAAGCCCTGCAGCGTTTTGTTATTGCTCTTCACAGCATTTGCCTCCTTTCATAAACTGTCGCCCTCGGGCACTCCCCGCAAGGCGGCAGGATCACTTTACATCAAAGTATGGAGCGCCACACAGCCTTACTTGTTCTTGTAATCACCGCTGGTGATGGCGTCCATGATCTCGTCGCTGTAGGTGCCGCGACTCTCTTCCCAGATCTGCCGGTAGATCTCCTGCAGCTTGGCCTTCATACCATCGGAGGGCTGATCCACGGTCCACTGGCCGCTGGCCACGCCGTCGTTGGTGATCTTCTCGGTCTTCTCACGGAAGAACTCGGTGAACTCGTCAGAAGCCTCCTGTGCAGCCTCCTTGAAGGCGGTCTTGTCCTCGTCGCTCAGCTTTTCCCAGAAGGGAGAGCCTGCGATGAAGCAGCCGCCGGAGTAGCAGTAGTTGAGTTCGGTGATGTGGGTGATGACATCCAGAACGCCCTGGTTGGTATAATTGAAGACCGCGTTGTCCAGACCATCGACGGTACCGGTCTGCAGGGCATTCAGCACCTCAGAACCGGCGATCATGACGGGCAGTGCGCCGCACTTCTCATAGAAAGAGACAACAGAGGCGACGGACGGGGTGCGGATCTTCAGGCCGGCCAGGTCGGACATCTCGGTGACGGGGCGGATGATGTTGCCCACCTGACGGAAGCCGTTGCAGTAAGAAGAGATGCGGATGAGGCTGTTCTGCTCCATGATCTTGGCCACTTCGTCGGCGATCCAGCCCTTGAGGTAGTATTTATCTGCCTCGTCGTAGTCAGCCACCAGACCGGGCAGCCATGCGAAGCCCAGCGCGCCGTCCAGCACGCCGTCCATGGTCATATCGTCGCTCATCAGCACATCCAGCGTACCCATCTGCAGCATCTGTGCCATGTCGGAGCCGTTGCCCAGAGAGCCTGCGGCAATGACGTTGGCCTGATAGCGGCCGCCGGTCTTGTCGGAGATGAGCTCAGCAAAGCGTTCCACATAGGGGGCGCGGTCACCGGTGACGTCTGCAGTGACCGAGAAAGCAGCACTCTCAGCCGATACAGCAGCAGAGCCTGCACTGCCGGTGGTGGAAGCTGCGGTGCTGGAAGAGCCGCCGCAGGCGGTCAGACCAATGGCAGCAGCGGAGATTCCGGCGGCCTTCAGGAAATCACGGCGGGAAATTTTCTTGGTGCTCATAAGATTATTCTCCTTTTTCTTTTTGTTTTTATATCCTGTGTTTACAGTTCGTAATTATCAAAGCTTCAGCGGAGGCAGGCCAGCTGCTGCAGGAACGCGATCTTGGCCGTATCTTCCAACAGCTCTGCCTGGTCGAAGCACTCTTCCATGGTCTTGCCCATAACGAGGATGCCGTGGCCTTCCATCAGGAAAGCCCTTGTATCTGCCGATGCGTTGGCCACCGTTTCTGCCACGACATCGGCCAGCTCTGTGGAACCGGGTGCCCGGTCGGGCACGATGGGCACCTCGCCGAGCTTGAGCTTTGCCGACTCGGTGTAGAGGGGCAATGGCTTTTTCTGCAGCGTCCAGAGCACCGAATAGGTGGGGTGGGCGTGGATGATATAGTTGATCTCGGGGCGGAGACGGTAGACATCCAGATGGAACCGCGTCTCCTTAGAGGGCTTCAGCCCCTGCGCTGCTCGCTTGACATGACCCTCAGCGTCGCAGAGCACAAGACCTTCGTAGGTGACTGCCCGCAGCGGCACGTTGCTGCCGGTGATAAGCATATCACCTCCCAGCCGGGCACTGACATTTCCACCCGCTGCACTTACCAAACCCTTCTGGTAGACCAGCGCCGAGTAGCGGATGATGTCATCGGCCGATTTCGGCCAGACGATCGATTCATGTTCCATCAGTAAACGACCTCCTTCCGGCAGAGCATCTTTTCCAGCGTATCCTCACGGCCCATGCTGCCGCCCTTGAGGGCGAACTCCCGACCTGCGAAGCAGCCGTCCAGCATCAGGCCCTGTGCCACGCCGGGTTCCAGTGCGCAGCCGAGCTGCAGATGCTCAACGCCGAACTGCCGGAGCACGCCCTGCGAAGTCTCGCCGCCGATGATGACCAGCCGGTCGAATGCGGCATCGTGGTCAAACGCTGCCGCAGCCTGTGCAAAGCACTCCATGATAGCTTTGCTGGTGCCGGGCTTGTAGGAATATTTTTCCACCTGCGGGAAGAGGATGACGCTCCCCTGCCCAAGCAGCTGCTCTGCTTGCTTTGCGGCCCGCTGCGGCACCTCTTTGCCGCCCTCGATGTAGGCGTCGATGTCCAGCGGCACGGTCTGCAGCCCACGCTCCGCAGAATAAGTGATCTGCTTATGAGCGATGTCGTAGGCCGAAGCACAGAAGCAAAGGCTCCGGATATCCCGCACAGGGAAGGTGTGGGGCTGCGCCGGGCCGTAGAGATATTCGGCCAGACCGTCTGCGATGCCCAGAGAGCCGGTCCAGAACACCTTGGGGTATCGGGGCGCCAGCGTCTTGAGCAGATGAAGGACATCTGCCCGGGTGATGGCGTCGAACACCAGAATGCGTGTTTCCTCGGCCAGCTGATGTTCCACAGCGGCCAGTAGCGTTTCCTCGCCGCCCTTTACTGCGTCGATGTCCACCAGACCAATCTTCTTGTCGGTGTCCTTTCCCAGAATTTTGGGGATGTAGGATTCCGTCGGTGGGAAGATGGGGTCGTTGGCATAAACCGACTTGGGGAGGATCTCGCCCTCACAGTACTGATTGCCATAAAGGGTAAAGGTACCGAGGTCGGGAGCGTTGTCCACAATGAACACATTGTAGTCCGGCCAGCCGTCCAGCAGACCATCCAGCTCGTAGGAGTCATTGCCCCGGAAGCCGGTGCCAATCTTCTTCATATAGAAGCCGCCCGGTTCGAGCCGTCTCAGAAGGTCTGCGTGGAGCTGTCGTGCCTTGTCCTGCGCGGTGTTGCGGGAGGAGAGGTTCACGGTCAGGATCTCGTCGGCCTCATGTTCCAGACCGCACCGTCCATTCGTACAGATACGAACCTTCCGGCCTCGTGCGGTGAAGTAGCTGCCGGAATCAGCAGCGCCCGTCAGGTCGTCTGTTATCTCTGTCAGTCTCACAGCTCTGCTCCTCTCTGTTTATTCAAACATACTGTTTGTTCGTTCTCTGAGCAGAGAATAATATTCTCCCCTGGATTTGTCAATAGTTTTTGTTTCATTTCATGACATTGCACACATTTCCGGGCATGTTTTGTTCACTTACGCCATTAAAATCACGCTATTTCTGTTCTTTTGAACATTTGTTGCATTGTATTCTTTTCTCCTTGGCTCAAGTATCCAGCATCCTTGCAAAGAATCTTTTCTACGTCATATTTTGTTTATTCAAACAAGGTTCTTCTGAATTTTCCGGTTCGTTCAGATGGCTTTCACCCGCCTATCAAGCACAAAAAAGTTATATCTCGCTCACTCAAATCATGTTCAAATGAACACAAAAAAGGGGGCTGTTGCAAAATAGCGCAACACAAATAGCTATAACAATTTCAAAAATAAGCGAAAAAGCAAACAATGCAAAAAGCAAGTGCATCACATCTCCATCAAAAATTCTGGTTTTCGAGAAAAAATGTTGCACTTGCTTTTCTTTATGTGAGATTTCATTTTAAATTATCGCGTATTATCGTAAAAATAGAGGGCGCTGCATTTTACAGCAGCCCCCTCATCTTCATTTTATCAGACCATTTTGAGCTGAGTCTGTGCACTTGCCAGAATCTTTTTCCACCCGGCAGGAAGGTTGGTATCGGTGATGACCAGATCCATATCCGGGATGTCCGCAAAGTGGTTGGCCTTTACCAGCCCGAACTTGCTGGAATCCGCCAGAATGATGTTCTGGGCCGAGGATTCAATCATAGCCTTTTTGTTCTCCACGATGTTGGCGTTGATGCAGGTGATGCCCAAACTCTGGTGGACCCCCGACACCGAGAGAAAGGCCTTGTTGGCCCGGTGGCGGCGGATGAACTCCACCGCCTCGGGGGAAGTAAAGTTGTAATCCTCCGGATGGTAGTACCCCCCGGGGAAAATCGCATGGACATTGGCGTGCTTCAACAGCTCGGCCAGAATGATGAAATTATAACAGAGCACCGTAAACTCAAACTCGGTGGGCAGATAAAAGGTCATGCGGGAGACCGTGGTGCCGTTATCCAGAAACACCCAGTCCCCGGGGCGAATCAGGGAGGCCGCATACTTGGCAATGCGATCCTTCTCGCTGAAATTTTCCAGCCTTGCTCGGCGTAGGTCGTAGGTCTCCCCCTCGTAGGAGTAGCCGTTGCCGCCCTCCACCAGAGTGGCGTAGCCGTAGCTGCGCTCCAGCACATGGTTTTTGCGCAGCAGTTCCAGATCCCGCCGCACTGTCATCTCCGAGACCCTCAGCGTCTCAGCCAGCTCTTTTACCGAGATCTTCTGGTATTTTTTCAAAAGATCCAGCTCCTGAACCATCCGCTTTTCCTTGCCGCTTTCTGTTTTCAACACCAAAACCTCCTCACAGGTCGTTGTCTGCCTTTATTATGCACTTTTTGACTGTTCAATGCAACAATAAGCTGTTCGTTTTTCTTCAATTCAACCTTTTCCACAAGTTTTTCCTGTGTTTTCTATCAAAAACATCCAGTTTTCGGGGCTTTGGAATCAAAAGTATCATGAACTCCGGTATGAAGTGAAGCCCTATCTGGACGCGCTCCACCGTGCGCCTGAACTGGTGCGCGACTTTCTGGAAAAGATTCTTGCCCCCAAGCAGGAGCGCATCAGGAATGTGCCGCAGCAAAACCGTAAGCGTGGGTAGGATGTAGAACTTTAAGCTGAATTTTTAGATGATATGACAATATAAGGAGAAATGCTTATGGATTTTGACCGTAATTCTATGACCGTCCCTGTGCAATCCTCCGATTATACGAAAAACTTCTTGCAAAAGGACTCGAACCCCACTACAATGGAAGCGGTCACTCGAACCAATGCCGTCAAGTCTCCGACCAACAGCCCTGAGACCACAAAGCTGGTGTACACGGTAAAGGAGGTCGCACAGATGCTGGCCATCAGCCAGCGTGCCGCCTACAACCTGTGCAACAGCACCACCGAATTCCGTGTCCTGCGGGCAGGCGGAAGCATCCGCATCCCGAAAGACAGCTTCGATGCGTGGCTCTACCGGGCAGCTTGATAAGGAGGCAAATCTATGGCATATATCACGAAACGTGGCAGCTCTTACAGTGTCCGCTACACCTATCAGGACGAGCACGGCAAGAGCTGCGACAAATGGGAAAGCTTTCCCACCAAAGAGGAGGCGGTGAAACGCCAGAAGCAGATCGAGCATGAGCTGGCGACCGGCAACTTCCTGATCCCGTCCACGGTGACGGTGGCAGAGTTCCTGATGAACTGGCTGCCCAAGCAGTGCAGCAAGCACAAGTGGGCACCCAAGACCTACCAGTCCAATCTGGCCCTCATCCAGAACCTCATCATCCCTTATATCGGGGAGATGCAGATGCAGAAGCTGCGGCCTTACCACATCGAAGCCCTGTACGACACCCTGAGCAAGACCCCTTGCGGACAGTATGTGGGCGGCAAACGGCGAGACCTCTCGCCCAAGCAGCAGAAGCGCACCCTCTCCGGCACTACCCTCCATGAGGTCCACCAGTTGCTGCACAATTCCTTTCTGCTGGCGGTGGAGTGGGGCATCCTCATCAAAAGCCCTGTCCCGGTGGAAGCGCCCAAAAAGACCACCCAAGAGCGCAGCATCTGGGAGGTGGAGGAGATGCGGGCAGCTCTGGACAGCATGGAGGACCCCATCCTGCATCTGGCGGTGCACCTGACGCTGGTGGGTGCGCTGCGGGAAGGGGAGGTGGCAGGTCTGACCCCGGAGGACATCGACTTTGATGCTGCCAACGGCATGGGCACCTTCACCGTCAACCGTTCCATGCAGCGGGTGCAGAAGGACACGCTGGCACAGGTGGACAAGGGCTGCCTCCTCCGCATCTTCCCGGACAAGCTGGAGGGCAGCAAAACCTCCCTCATCCTGAAGGACACCAAGACCGAAGCCTCCTGCCGCACCATCTTCATGACCGCCGCCCTGCGGGAGGAACTGAAGCAGTGGCTGGAACGGCTGAAAAGGGAAGAAGCCCTCGACCCGGAGCGCTACCGCAACAGCGGGATGCTGCTGCGACTGCCCAACGGTCTGGCGGTGGAGCCGGTGCTCATCCGCAAGAAGTTCCTGAAATGGCAGGATGCACACCCAGAGTTCCCCCGCATCGTCTTTCACTGTCTGCGGCATTCCAGTGCCACCTACCAGTTGATGATCTCCGGCGGTGACATCAAGGCGGTGCAGGGGACTACCGGTCACGCCAGTGCGGATATGCTGGTGAACACCTACGCCCATATCCAGCAGTCCTCTCGTGTTGAACTGGGGAAGAAGTTTGAAAGCGGCTTCTATGCCAAGCCCGACACCCCCAGCCCGCAGGCTGTACCCGCCGCAGGCGAACCCACCATCTCCATGACAGCTCTTTTGGAATTGCTCAAGGATGCCGACCCGGAAATGAAGGCAAAGCTCCGCCTGGCACTGCTCACCTGATGCAAAAAAGGGCACTGATTGCAATGCAATACAGCGCCCTACATAATCGGACATGGATAACACCGACCGTGCAAAAACCGTGCAGAAACCGTGCAACCATGGCTTACAAAACAAAAAAGCCATGAAATCTTTCGATTTCACGGCATTTTCTGGTGCGATGGAAGGGACTCGAACCCCCGGCCTACTGATTCGTAGCGCACGCCGGGCGATTCCCTCAATTTTTGGAGGTTACGTTTCAACGCTGTTTCTTTGCGATACATCGCATATTTTTAACTTCGAGTTTCTACACCCTTTGTCCGATTTTGCAACGATTTGCACCCTTTGCACGTTTTGAAACCGTGCAAAATCCGTGCAGAAACCGTGCACTTACTCCCAGACAAACTAAAATCCACTTCATCCGACAACGACTTGACGGCATTGGTTTGGGTGGCCATTCTCTTATTTTTAGTACTTGCTGCATCACAAGCCGATTGGAAAGCATCTGACCTCATTCTCAGTATAACCCGTCGTTTTGTGTTAGAAAAAAGCAACACAGCACGATATGGTCTGTATGGCCTTGTAGTGGTATCCTTTTGCCAACAAGAAAACAACATAAAACGAAAGGAAAAACAAATGATGAAACGTATCTTTACCCTGATTACCTCTATTGTTCTGGCCACCAGTCTACTGGCTGTCCCCTGCTTTGCCGCTGAGCCTGAAGACTTGCCCACGCCGCAGCCTGGTGTGACCGAAACGGAACAACCTGACGGTTCTGATCAGCCTGAGAATCCGGACAGACCTTCTATCCAGCCATGTGATGCTATGCCAGGAGATGGCTACTTAGCTTAAAGTAAGATCCAGATATTCTTTAGCTTCTTTTTTAACTATTTCCAATCCAACCTGATATCCAATAACTTTGCAGAGATAATACGATTGATAGTACAATTCTTTGCTGATTTCGTCATCGCCCATAAAATGTCGGCATTCCGCTTCAATTTCCAGACATCGGGGCAATTCTTGGTAATGTCCATATTGAATACAGGCTTCTCGTCCTTCTTTAGCGAGTGCAGCTCCTTCCTCATAGCGACCGCACAAATCCAGTACCCGAGCATAATTATAAAGGACCAAAGGCAACACCCCTATAGATGTTATGGTTTCCTTAAAATGCTTACGCACATACTTAAGCAGCTGATAGTAGATTTCAGCTGCTTTTTTATTTTGGCCAGCATCAGAAGAGTAAGCAAGCCCAATCTGATTGATAATTGTGATTTCATCTTTTGTATAAAGGAAACTTTCTATACTCTCCAGGTCAAAGCGTGGCACGGTCAGCCGGATTGCCTGCATTAGCAGATCGATTTGTTCCAGCGGCGTGTAGCGTCCATCCAAGCGTCCCAGAAGTACCCTTGAACACAGGGCAAATTGCTGCGAAATTTGATCATCCGGATCTGCCAGCTTTTCAAATTGTGCGAGCTTCTCAAATCCCTCCGGCACCTTTTCGGTCACATTGCAGGCAACAATTTCTTTCTGAAGAGCTTCCATCTCCAGTTCATTTTTACTCAGCAGAGCAAAATAGCGGTCATCCGGCAGGCCCAGACGCTGCAAAAGGGCATTGATCCGGTTGCGGCTGGGGGTCTGTTTCCCATTTTCCAGCCGGGAAAGAGTCATAGGCTCACAGATTCCATCGCAAAGCTGCTCCTGGGTCAAACCCAGATCCAGCCGCCGCTGCTTGACGTACTCGCCAAGAAAGACATTCTTCATCCCTAAACCCTCCTATAGAAGTAATATCTCTATTATTATAAAGGATGGCACAGCGGATTTCCAGTGAACGGTTCAACTTTTACTGAAAACTTATCGTTTTGTGTTATTTTCAAGTAACTCGGCACGATATGTTGCCGGTCGGCAGGATGTGCTACAATACAGTCACAGCAAGGGATACGAACAAACGAAAGCTCCCAAGCTGAATAAAACCAAAAAGAAAGGAGAAACAAATCATGGAAGTCCTCGCTGAGAAGAAGCCCATTGAAGAACAGGTTGATTGCAATATCGACATTAATATCTTCTGCTAACAGGGTTAATTACCACTTTAATAAGGGGTTCGGATTGTTCCGGGCCCCTTATTTCGAACAATTATCCTGTAATCAGGATTTTTATATAGATAAAGAGGAGCTAATATGTATACAGTACCCAGCTATGTGACCTATCGCACGGAAGAAGATGCTATTTATATTACATCAGAATTGTATCGCAATACCGTCCGGCTGACCGATCATGGCCTGCAGAAGGAGTTCATCAATCTCACCCGTTGCGGCGTCTGTGCGGAACTGAATACGCCGTTGACACGCTATCTGCATGAGCAAGAGCTTCTGGTAACCGAGGAAGAACTGGACCATGCGCTGCACCAGGTGAGATCTTTGCTGGATAATATCTTCATGGTAACATTGATGCCGACGGAAGGCTGCAATTTCCGCTGCCCATATTGCTATGAAGATCACCATGCGGTCAGTATGACTCGTGACACACTGGACCGAATTGAGGAGTATATAACTGCACAAGCGCCGCGCTATAAACAGGTCATACTTGCATGGTTTGGAGGTGAACCTACTCTTTGCAAAGACACTGTGCTGGAAGTGTCCAACATTGTGCAAAATCTGCAGAAACAGTATGGCTTTCACTATGCTGCCAATATGACCACCAATGGTTATCTGCTGAATGACAAGCTATTTCGGCAGTTCTATCAGGCAGGGATCACCAGCTATCAAATTACAATTGATGGTTGGAATCACGACAAGACTCGGCCCCATGTATCCGGCAAAGGAACCCTGCAGACCATCATTAACAATCTGGCCTCTCTTTCCAAGTTGCCGCCGGCAGAGTATTCCTTTCATATCACGCTGCGCCACAATATTCTGGCCGACGATGAGGACTACAGTTGGTATGATTATCTGTACCGTCTGTTTGGGCATGACAAACGCTTCGCCGTACTTGTTCGTGCTGTTGGTGACTGGGGTGGTGAAGGCGTCCACAGTCTATCCATCCTTCATCAGGATACAAAAGATGTGTTGGTAGCAAAACATGTTGCATATCTGGATAAGATCGGGATGTCGTGTCATAACCACAGAAACGGAGCCCTTGCACAGGTGTGCTACGCTTCCTATCCACATAGCATGGTATTCCGGGCCAATGGAAAAATTGGCAAATGCACTGTGGCGCTTGACCACCCGCAAAACCAGTTAGGTTGGGTTGATCCCGAAAAAGGTATTGTGATCGACCCGGAGGTTAACTGCCGGTGGAGCTTTTCTGATCTGAAGCCCGAGTGTCGTAGCTGCCGGAATGTTTTGCGCTGCATGAATATGCAGTGCAAAAAGTCTGAAATTATTGATGGAAAGACAGTTTGCCTCTATAGAAAATCAGAATGTGTGTAATCAGTTAACTAACGCAAAACGATATGTTTATTCCTCATCCTGTGTGCTACAATTTGAATCAGAAAGAGCAAAGCACACAATCCACTGTTCATAGAGACAGATGGAACGATCACAGAAGAGGTGGAAATCATGAAGTATTATCTCAAAAAGTGCTGGCCCACTGTTACAGCGGCCTCCATCTGTATGGTTGTTGCCTATGGTTTGCAGGTCTGCACCAGTCTGGTACAGATTCAGATCACCCAGGGACTGCTGGACGGTGATCTGCGGGCTTTCACCATTCGGATCATTCTTCTTCTGCTGACCTGGCTGGCCGTGGTCCTTTGCCTGATTGCAGAGACCTTCTTCCAGGGCCGGGCCGTGCGCCGGATGAACAACGCTCTGCGCCGGGATATGGCAGCGGGCCTGTTGCACAAGACCCATCAGGAGTATCATAAGCAGGAGAGCGGCGAGTACCTCTCCCAGTTTACCAACGACGTGAACCAGATTGAGCAGATGGCCTGGACTCCGTTTTTCACCATCATGGGTTCTGCGGCACAGGTGGTGTTCGGCATCGTTGCACTGGCATCCATTCATTGGCTGCTTCTGGTGATTTCTCTGGTCATCGCATTGGTTATGATCTTCGTTCCTCGTCTGTTCAGCAAACGGTTGGGAACCGTTGGCACAGCCTGTGCCGCCAGCCAGGCTGACAGCGTCAGTAAAATCAAGGATCTGCTGGCAGGTTACGATGTACTTCGCTTCTTTGGCAAGGATGAACGGTTTACCAGCGGAGTCGATGCAGCCAGCGACAGCATGGAGCAGGCCAAGTACAAACTGACCATCAACAAGGACGGCATCGGCTGTGGTCTGGCCTATGTCAGCGCCGTCTGCCAAGTGGCCGTTGTCATCCTGCTGGGTGTCCTGATCCTCAATGATATGATTCCTCTGGCCACCTTTATGGGCACCGGTACCATCTGCGCCGGCGTGTATAATGGACTGAACCAGGTGTCCAAACTTGCAGTGTCCTTCTCGGCCAGCAAGCCCTATTTCGATAAGATTACCATCCATGCCGGCGAGGCGCAGCTTCCTGATTTCGGTCTGCCTACCCTGCAGGAAGGCATTACGGTCAAGGATGTCTCTTTCGGCTACGATGAAAAGAAGCCGATCCTGGTCCACATGAACGCGGAATTCAAGAAAGGCGGCAAATACGCCCTCACCGGTCCCTCCGGCTGCGGCAAGAGCACCCTGCTGAAGATTCTTCTGGGCTGGCTGCCCGGCTACCAGGGCAAGGTCCTTTATGACGAGAGAGACGTGCGGGATTACACGCCCGAGCAGCTCCAGCAGAAAATGAGCTACATCGAACAGAATGTGTTCCTGTTCAATACCACCATCCGTGAGAACATTACCCTGGGTGAGCACTTTACCGACGAGCAGATGGAAAAGGCACTGCGTGACAGCGCCCTGGCAGGCGACCTTGCCAATATGCCCAAGGGTCTGGATACGCCGGTGGGCGAGGAAGGCAACGCCCTCTCGGGCGGCCAGAAGCAGCGCGTGGCCATCGCCCGTGCTCTGATCCATAACCGCAGCATCCTGCTGGTGGATGAGGGCACCAGCGCCCTGGACCAGAAGAACGCCGACATCGTGGAGAAGAGCCTGCTGTCCAACCCTGACCTGACCCTGATCCTGATTAGCCATCACCTGAGCGACGAACGTAAAGCCCAGTTCGATCATGTGTACGAGTTGACGCCCGCATCTTCTATTGTCTGAAACCGGGAAGCAACGCAATAGCCGGAAGAATCCAAAGAAACCGTGCCGGGGTTTCGTGGCACACGACTTTGTTTGCAAAGTCTAGTGTGTTACACCTTGGTTCCGGCTGATGCGGAAAAGGGACTGCGAGCAGCTCCGGCAAGCACCTATTCTGCGGCAGAAGGATGCGCGGATGGGGATGGCAGCTAATGGTTTCTGCCCACCCAGCGCAGGCTTGCAGAGGAACCAATGGTGTACGTTCTCCTTCCTGCCGCAGCAGCGTTTTTCCCTATAAGCCGCAAGGTAAATAATCAGCGTCTGTATTTGCCCCGCATCCCGGCCTTTGTGCGGTGCTTTAACATAGAGGATTTGTTGAACACCCGCAGCAGGGTCATCTGTTCTTCTTTTGTCAGCTTGGAATAGTCGATGCCGATCTGTCCCATCAGGACATTCATCTTCTTTTCCAACGGGGAACCTTCAAACTTCTGAGCATTTTCAAGCTACTTTTTTGCTTGCTCGATCGCTGCACCGTCCGATGTGGTCTTATCGATCTCATGTGCCGCTTTGATCTGCTTTAAGATCGCCGCCAGCTCATCGTAGAGGATCCGCCCGAAATATTCGTCCTCGTTGATCTGCGCTGCCTTCAGCGTCCGCATGGTCAGGTCCTCTGTATCGGCATGGTATCTCTTTTCCAGCTCCTGTCTGGTGGCTTCTACCATGGCATTCATGTCCCGGATGCGGTCACTGACCAGCCCGTCCACACAGATCTCAAGGTCGGTCATCCACCGGGCAAAATCGGGATGTTCCAGAAGCTCACACAGCAGCCGATGATTGAATTTTCCATTCCTTAATACGTCCACTGCGCCATCGCTCAGATGCAAGTCCGAAAGGACTGCATCTGGGCGTTTTTTGTTTTCCGTCACCCCCAGCAGGTAGTCCGTGGTCACGCCATAGAACTCAGCCAGCGTTGTCACCGCATAAATGCTGAGGTCGGTCACATCGTCGCTCTCATATTTCGACAGTGCCGATTTGGACAGACCCGTCTGCTCTGCCAGCGTTTCCAGCTTCAGATTCCGCTCCACACGCAGGTCTTTGAGCCGTTCTCCCAGTGTCAGCTTGATGTTCATGGTCGCACCTCCGATGTTTTTTGCACAGTATACCACTTCCAGCGGTTCCTGTCCATAAGCGTGGAATTTTGCAGTTTCTGCACCTGTTTTCCGACATTATGGATATACGGCACAGCAGCCATGGAGGTGCTATCCTATAGACAGAAAGAGAACATATAACTCCCCGGCAGCGAACATATTAAGGGCTTCCCGCGAAAGCCCTCTGAAATATCTTTCATAACAGGACCTTGACAACAGAATGACCGTCCGAACTGCCCAGACCGCCAAGACCTCCCATCGGGGGAGCGAGCGCCCTGCATAGGGCCGACACAGAGTCCAAAAAGATTTCCTGTCGGGAGGCAGCAAGGGAGACCGGCTTCACCGAAGTTCCCATTTGGGGGACCCCGGTGACTTTGAACGTGGCAGGGATCAAAACGATCCGTGCCAAAACCTTTGACCAAAGGAGAAATTTTGAGTTTATATCAAAAGATCAAGTCCGCCATCACCGTTCGGCAGGTGGGAGAGATGTACGGCATGGAGCCCGACCGCCATGGTATGGTGTGCTGTCCGTTCCACTCCGACAACCACCCCAGTATGATGCTGAACGACACCTATTATTACTGTTTTGGCTGTGGAGCCAACGGCGATGCCATCGACCTCACCGCCAAGCTGTTCGACCTGAACCCCCGGCAAGCCGCCGAGAAGCTCGCACACGACTTCGGGATTAACCCGGACAAGCCGCCCGCCAATGCCGTCGCTCTGCCGCCACCCAAGCGTGGCCTGACGGACAAGCAGTGGGCAGACATCGCCTACTGCCTGCGGGTGCTGACCGATTATCTCGACCTGCTGCACGACTGGCAGGAGCGCTACAAGCCCGCCACCCCGGAGGAGCCGCATGACCCACGGTTTGAAGAAGCCCTCCACATGACCGAGACCATCGAGCACCTGACGGACTGCGTTGCATTTGGGACGCCCCAGCAGAAGGCCGCTGCCGCCGCACAGCTGCTGTCCGGGTCGTACCTGTTGATGCTGGAGGAGCGCACCGACCGCCTTGCTCTGGCAAAGTGTGCCTGACGATTCATTCACCTGAAGTGGCAGGTCTCCCCGTGAGACCTGCCACTTCACTTTTCTAAAGGAGAACCACCCTATGAAGAAAAACATTTCCCGCAACCCCTTATGGCCGGACTGGTACAACGGCAAGAAAATTGACGAAGTCCAGTTTGGACGTGCCTTTCTGGAACAGTGGCCGCTGAAATGCGTCAACGGAACGCTGTACACGCTGGACGGTCCGGTGGAGGACGAGAGCGAGATCAAGCAGCGCATCTTGGAGAACATCGAGGAATATGTCACCTCTGGCCTGTCCAAAAAAGTCACCAACATTCTGGAGACCATCAAGCTGCTGGCTTTTTCCGACCCGTTCCCCATCGAACAGGACTGCATCCACCTCCAGAACGGCGTGTACCATCTGCCGGACGGCTCTTTTCAGGAGACCCGGCTGTTCTGCCAGAACCGCCTGCCTGTGAAGTACGACCCGAAAGCACCCAACCCGGAACGCTGGCTGACCTTTCTGCACGAGCTGCTGGACGATGCCGACATCCCCACCTTACAGGAATATCTGGGCTACTGCCTGATCCCCAGCACCAAGGGGCAGAAGATGATGCTCATTGTCGGCAAGGGCGGCGAGGGCAAATCTCGCATCGGGCTGGTACTGAAACGGCTCATGGGAGATGCCGCCAGCAACGGCAGCGTCCAGAAAGTGGAGAACAACCGCTTTGCCCGTGCCGATCTGGAACGCCGCCTGCTGATGATCGATGATGATATGGATATGAACGCCCTGCCCAAGACGAATTATATTAAGACCATCGTGACCGCCGAAGCCAAGCTGGACTTGGAGCGCAAGGGTGTCCAGAGTTACCAGCGGGATATTTACGCCCGGTTCCTCTGTTTCGGCAACGGTGCGCTGACTTCGCTGTACGACCATTCGGACGGCTTCTTCCGCCGTCAGCTTATCCTGACCACCAAGGACAAGCCCACCGACCGCATGGATGACCCTTTCCTTGTCGAAAAGATGTGTGCCGAGTTGGAGGGCATCCTGCTCTGGTGTCTGGAAGGGCTGCACCGGCTGGTGCAGAACGATTTCCGCTTCACGGTCAGCGAACGAGCCGCCGCCAACGTGGACACCATCAAGCGCAGCAGCAACAATGTCATCGACTTCATGGAGTCCGAGGGCTATTTCCGTTTCAAGGCGGACTACTCCACCAGTTCCAAGGAGTTCTACGACATTTACAAGCAGTGGTGCGAGGACAACGCCTGCCACAGCGTATCGGCCATCCGCTTCAGCGCAGAGCTGCGCCAGAATGACCGCCGCTATAACCTTGAAGCCACCAACAACATCTACCTGCCCGGTGGCCGCAGGGTGCGTGGCTTTGTGGGCATCGAGCCGCTTGTCCACCCCTGTCCGTAAAAAGTGCATTTTTTTACGGAAGAAGTTCGTACAACCTGTACGGTCTGTACTTGTACGCATCTGTACGGAAAATTCAAGTAAATTAAAACGTTCTATCGTTTATATTTCAAATTTCCGTACGCCGTACAGACCGTACAGGTTATTTGAAGTCCGTACAGATTTTTTTGTACACCCCAAGAAGGAGCGTGATCTATGAAAGCCCAATACGGCATTTTAAGGTTCAAAAAGTACAAGGGGCCTGCCATCAGCCCCATCGAAGCCCACAACGAGCGCACCAAGGAGCAGTACGCCAGCAACCCGGATATCGACACGGACCGGAGCCGCTACAACCTCCATCTGGTGCAGCCGCAGGGCAGGTACCGGGAAGAAGCCGACCGCATGATAGCCGCCGCCCACTGCCGTGTCCGCAAGGACAACGTGCGGGTGGTGGAGGCTCTTGTCACCGCCAGCCCGGAGTTTTTCAAGGATAAGACCAACCGGGAGATCAAGGCGTATTTCGAGTATGCCTTGGAGTTTCTGAAAAGCAAGCAGGATTCCAAAACCTTCATCTCGGCTGTTGTCCACATGGACGAGAAAACGCCCCACCTGCACCTCTGCTTCGTGCCCCCGACCCATGACGGACGGCTGAGCGCGAAAGAGATCATCGGCAACCGCAAGAACCTTGTGAAGTGGCAGGACGAGTTCTGGCAGCACATGGTCAAGCAGTACCCGGAGCTGGAGCGTGGCGAAAGCGCCAGCCAGACCAGGCGGGAGCATATCCCGCCCCGCATCTTCAAGGAGATGACCCAGCTGACCAAGCAGAAGGAGCAACTGGATGCCCTGCTGGTGGGCATCAACCCCTTCAACGGTAAGAGCCGTGCAGCGGAGATCAGCAAGGTGCTGGACAGCTATATCCCGGCAGTGTCCAAAATGCGCACCGAGCTGAACCGCTATCAGGTCGCTTTTACGGAGACGGCTATCGAAAACAGACAACTGAAAAAGAAAAACAAGACGCTCTCTGCCTCGCTGGACAAAGCGAAGGAAGGGAGCGTCTTGAAGCGTCTGGAGGATGCCAAGCTGCGACAGGACTATGAAGCCGCCCTGAAAACGCTGGACAGCATCCCGCCGGAGGTCATTCGATTCTATGAGAACCGCACGCAGGAGCCTGCGATGCGCCACGATAAGTAAGGAGCAATGCTTATGTGTAATAAAATGTACGAGAATGTGAAATCTTTAGATTATACGAATAACTTCTTGCAAAAGGACTCGAACCCCACCACAATGGAAGCGGTCACTCAAACCAATGCCGTCAAGTCTCCGACTGACAGCCCGGCAACCACGAAGCTGGTGTACACGGTGGAAGAGATTGCACGAATGCTGGCCATCAGCCTGCGCTCTGCTTACAACCTGTGCAACAGCACCACCGAATTCCGTGTTCTGCGGGTAGGCGGAAGCATCCGTGTACCGAAGGACAGCTTCGATGCGTGGCTCAACCGGGCAGCTTGATAAGGAGGCAAACAGCATGGCATATATTACGAAGCGCGGCAACTCTTACAGCGTCCGCTACACCTACGAAGATGAACACGGCAAGAGCTGCGACAAATGGGAAAGCTTTCCCACAAAAGAGGAGGCAACGAACCGAAAAAAGCAAATTGAGCACGAACTGGCGGCTGGCACGTTCCTGATTCCGTCCTCGGTAACGGTGGCAGAGTTCCTCATGGATTGGCTGCCTAAGCAGTGCAGCAAGCACAAGTGGGCCCCCAAAACCTACGAATCTAACCTTTCCACCATCCAAAACCTCATTATCCCCTATATCGGCAGCATGGAGATGCAAAAGCTCAAGCCCTACCACATGGAAAACCTCTACACGACCCTGAGCAAAACGCCCTGCGGTTCGTATATCGAGGGAAAAAAGCAGGAATTGACGGAAAAGCAGAAGCAGCGGTTCCTTTCCGGCACGACGATCCATGAGGTGCACCGGCTGCTGGGTACAGCGTTCCAGTATGCCGTAGAGTGGGGCATCCTTGTCAAAAGCCCTGTTCCCGTGGACAGCCCCAAGAAGTCTACGCAGGAGCGCACCATCTGGACGGTAGAGGAAATGAGGGCGGCTCTGGACAGCATGGAGGACCCCATCCTGCATCTGGCAGTCCACCTCACGTTGGTAGGCGCACTGCGAGAGGGCGAGATCGTAGGCCTGACCCCGGAGGATCTTGATTTTGACGCTGCGGATGGCATCGGAACCTTCCGTATCAACAAGTCCATGCAGCGGGTGCGAAAAGAAGCCCTGAACCAAGTGGACGATGGCTGCATCATCAAGGTATTCCCGGACAAGCTGGAACGCAGCACCACTTCCCTCATCCTGAAAAGTACCAAAACGGCGTCTTCCTGCCGCACCATCTTCATGACCTCTGCTCTGAAAGAGGAATTGAAGAAGTTGCTGAATCAGTTAGCGGCAGACGAGAGAAAAGACCCGGCACGCTGCCATGATAGCGGAATGCTGTTCCGTCTGCCCAACGGTCTGGCGGTGGAGCCGGTACTCATCCGTAAGAAATTCCTGAAATGGCAGGATGCACACCCGGAGTTCCCACGTATCGTGTTCCATGGTTTGCGACACCCGTATGTCAAGCACACGACAAAAAATAAATCTCTGCAAAAGCAGAAATCCCAGACTATCAAACAGGCTGATAGTCTGGGATTTGCACTTTTGCTGTTACTAATACTGAAAGGGGCCGGTTGCGTTGAATTAAAAAAGCATTTCAGTTTCAGTATATCCCCATATGAATAATCTTTCGCTCGTCCTCAGTAATTGTAGAGTCAAACAAATCTGTGTAGGAGGTTAGTTGTCCGCAATATTTGTTGTAAGCTGTATGGTAAAAATTACGCACAATGAAAGAAATAAATTGGCTAGGAGTCAACGGGCGAACAACTGGTATGCGGCAGTTCTGATACTGACCAATGGTAAGATGTGACATGGGATGTTCCATATTTCTTACAACTTCCTCACGATTGTCATAATCGAACCGTAGTGGAGTAACAACAATCCGGGGATCGGTGACGTCAAGATAGATTTCATCATCCAAATACTCTTCTGGGTTTTCCTGAAAACTTGTCAAATCTGGGTTTGGAAAGAATCCCAAGCGGTGCCCTGTCAATGAATTACCTTTGAATTTGTACTGGAGTTGAATCAATGCACCATCAAGCAACTTGAGGTTAAAACTCCGTGCCCGCTCTAATTCATAAAACAATTCTCTGTACGGCTTATGTTTCAATGCTACGGAGACGTTTATATTGGGAATTTCAATTTGGCAGTCATCCCATGATTGACCTATGTGAATCGGAAAATTTTGATCGTTACAAAGTGCAGTTCCAACTAAATCACTAGTTAGGTTTGAAATTTGATTAAAAACCATCTTGGCGGTTTTCATTCTGACCGCCTCGAATTCAGTATTTTATTTAGACGTTCAATCTGTTCCGAACCCAAATCATCAACGTAAATTCGACCTTCTTCAATGTCTTGAAGAAGGTCAGCTACCGACTTCCTACGACGCGCAATATTTTCCTTCTCCGCATTGCTTATATCTCGATTAACAATATTCAGATACTTTCGCTGTTCTTCTGTTGGATAGATAAAATCCAAGGTGAAGCCCTTTTCTTTAACTTTTTCGTACTCAGCCTTTAAATCATCCATTTGACTACCTATGCCAGCAACTCTGACCCACGCTTTGCTGCGCGTCATCGCTGTAAATAGACGATTTCGTATTTTGGCATTGTCCGAATTCAGCATATTTATATCGTCCGCCTGGAAGCAGTCATGAGCATTGATAACATACACCATAGCAGCTTCATTTCCTTTTGCACGATAAATACCGGTAAAGGCTACAGATTCATTATCGGTATCAAAAAACACATCCGGAGAACTATCGACACCTGCAACGTGACTTTGAATTCCTTTATCATAAAGAATCTTCCTTATTGAAGCAACAGCATCTTTAGTTGTAATTGGGTCCGGGTTAATTACAATAATATCATCGGCTCTGAGTTCATCATCACGTAGATTTTTTTCAATTTCACTGGCAACCCATACGTCTTGCTCATGCTTTGTCTTGAAAGACTTGAACAGAATCAAATCATCTATAGGAGAATGGCTTTCCAAAAACTTCGGACTACTATTTTCAGTTCTGGCAAGGACCACCCGTTTGCCATCTTCCAATTCGCCCTCAATAACTGAATAGCCAATTTCCTTCCATAGGTTTTTCTGCTCAAACATCTGCACTAAACCAATGTCAGAAAAGGCGTCTGGCTCTCTATAAATTCCAAATCCAAGCGCATGAGCAGATACAAGAGCTGGTCTTGAGTTTCTATAGCACTTTTCGAGAATAATATCTTGTTTTGATGTGCCGTCTGGTTCGTAGTTAAAGCGTACATTTGGAGTTCCTTCGTTACTTGTTCCAAATAGCTCTTCTGGCGACGGGAGCGATTGCAGATTTAAATTTTGCAACTCGTCATATGCATATACTAACCGTTTGGGCTCACATAAAATCTTATAGCAAAGCTGTAAAAAGCTTACGGGAAAGTCTTGAGCCTCGTCAATTAATATGGCATCATACATGGGAGCAGCGTTTTCTATTTCAGATATAGCCTTTTCACAGACTCCAGAGAAAGCCATATTACGTCCAAACTGGTTCCTAGCGGATGAATAGTCTAAGCATTCAAGACCGTTTTCTACGCAAAAATTGTAATAGATTCCGGGAGTCTTACTACTCGATCCCCAAGCGTGAATTATCTGCAAATTATCCCAGTCAGGTTCCATGTTGGTCTGTTCGATATAAAACGAATTAATCAATTGCTTTAGCTGCCCCTTCAGTGAGCGTGTATTGAAGGTCACAGCAATCTTCCATTCCGGATGCTGTGCGTGGAGATAGGCTGCTTTTAAGGCTAACACAATTGTTTTTCCAGAGCCAGCTAGTCCGCGAATTCTTTGAACGCCCTCTACTGTTTCAATTACAGCTCGGCCTTGCGCATTGTCAAGGTTTGCAACCGATTCTTCAAGTTGTTGAAGCTTTGCGCCTCGTGACTCTGAATGTTTTACTTCTCTCTTCTTCCGGCCCTTCCTAATCATTGAAACCGATTGCAGTACTGAAACAAGTTTCTCATAGTACTCGGGGTGTTCCCAGTTGAGATCACATATTTGATTGGTTATTGTGTTTTCATTGCATACAGGATAGTCATCGTTTTCAGGCAACGTTACAATGGCCGGGGCAAATGTAATAACATTAATTGAAACCTGCAACTGTCGCTTATATACCAGTTCACGATGACCTTTAAGCCTGGACTCCACTTTGTTGTATGAATTGTCCTGATCATCTTGATAATCACCTAGACGTTTCCCCTCGATAAGGTTAAACACAACAAGTCCCTGTTTGGGTGAAATCCACAGAGCATCAATAGGATAAGCACCTTCAACAGTACCGATAATTGGGTACCCGATATATAGAATGCCATCAAATTCATTGTGAGCACTAAAATAATTCTTTAAGCGATCACTAGATACTGGCTTATTCGTTGTTCCTGTAATCGTAGTTACCATGGCGATTCTCCATTTCAGAATAGTGCGTTAGAACCTCTAAGTACAAAACACAATTATATTATAGCACAGAAATCAGAAATGTGTCAGCCTTTTTGGGAGCCTTCTAATAATTTCAAGCGCAGGCTTATCCTGATGCTCGGCGAAAAACTCGCGGAGCTTGTCAGCTTCATCGGGGAGGACAAAGCCAAAGCCCTGTCCGTCCACTCTGCAATAGAAAGCGATTTTCATGACTGCCACCTCAATCGAAAATGTCTTGGATTTTATATGCGATCTTAATGCGCTTGTCAGGGTACACCAGTACCCGGTCGATCAGCATCTCGTTACACGCGGCCTTTTCCGCCTTGTAGGTGTTCAGGTCAAACTCGCCCATAAGATAGTGTTCGTAAAGAGTGCGCTTGCCGTCTTGCAGCGTCTCGATCTGCTGCTCATATTCGGCGCGTTCCGGTACGGAGGCATCCACCCGGAGCGAACCGTCCGGGGCAAGCGGTGCGGCGGCTTCCATCTGCTTTTTCAGCGTCAGAAATACCGCCTGTTCCAGCTCTGCGGCATTGAGGCGCATCTTGTGGCAGCGACTTTCTACGTCCGCCTCAGAATGGCGGCAGTAATAATACGAGGTTTTCTGCATGGTACGGGACAGCGCATGACCGCAGCAGCCACAGAAGGCTTTGCCTTTCAGCGGGTAGTCACGTTTCTTTTTGTTGGGCTGGGAAAAGCGGAGCTGGCTGGCCTGCACGGTATCAAACACAGTTTTCTCGACGATGGCTGGGTGATGGTCGGGGATGATGTACCACGATTCTCTGTCCTTCAGGCGGCTTCTGGTGCCGCCTACTTCGAGAACCGCCCGCTTTCCGATCACATACACGCCGGTGTAACGTTCGTCCTCCAAAATGCGGAGAATGGTGGACGCACTCCAAATCCCGTGACAGCGGGAAATATCGTGGGTATGATTGCCGTGCGCCGCTTTGTACTGGCCGGGGGTGGGGATGTTCCTGTGGAACAGCTCCCGCGTGATAGCGGTGGCGTTGATCCTCTCGGCGGCAAGCTGGAAGATGAGCTGCACAACGGCAGCGGCCTCCGGGTCAGGCTCCATTCTGCCATCGGCGCTTTTGCGGTAGCCGTAGGGACAGATTTTGCTCTGATACTCGCCGCGCTGCATCTTGGCGTGCTTGGCGCTCTTGGTCTTGATGGACATATCGCGGCTGTAATATTCGCTGATGAGATACTTGAATGCTACGTCCATGCCGCCGGTGTCACCCTTGAATTTGCTGCTGTCAAAATCGTCGCTGATGGAAATGAAGCGGGTATGGAACAGCGGGAACACGCGCTCGATAAAGTAGCCGGTTTCAATGCTGTTTCGCCCGAAGCGGGAAAAATCCTTGATGATGACGCAGTCGATTTGATTGGCTCGCACCAACTCAATGAGCTTCTGTACCTGCGGACGCTCAAAGATGATGCCGCTGTATCCATCGTCGATCTTTTCGGAAACGACCTCAATATCCGGGTTGTGCTCCACAAAGTTTTCAATGAGCTTGCGCTGATTGGAAACGCTGTCGCTCTCACTGGAATGATCGTCGGTGTAGGACAGGCGGATATAAGCGGTGGCTTTGTATTTGGGCATGAAAAAGCACTCCTTTCTCCCGGACTGCTCCCGCATGAAAAGAGTGGTTATCTGGCTATTTGGTTTTCATCCTTTTCCACACCGATCATAGCACTCTCTGCGGAAAAAAGCGAGGATGTCGCTCAGCGCAAAATGCCTTGCAGACATTCCTCCAACGTAACGCCGTTCCCGGCAAAGCAGGCGTTTACCACAAAATCGCCGCAGCGGAAGCGGTAAGGATTTTTTTCTGGCGGATAAAGGCGGCAATGCGTTCTTCCTTGGGAAGATTTTTGTCAACAGATACTTCCCGGATGTCCACCAGTTCATCCGTGTGAACGTGGGATTCGTTTGGCGTTGGCTGCATCATGGAGATCTCCTTTCTCGGTTTGGTAGGTTTCCTCAAGATCACATGAATACGCTGACGGGAAAGCCCGTCAGCGCATGGTATCTGACTTTGAGAGGCGGCTGCGCGGGATTGCAGGGGAATTACATTAAATTGAGATCGAGTTCCGGCGCGGCTGCCTGCATATTCCTTTTGTGTTTGGATTTTTGCTCGCCGTATTTGTCACGTCCCCCGGCGAAGGCTCCAAGAGCCTCTGGGACCGGTATCAGCCGCCTTTGGCAAGG